>JACXTT010002050.1_pt1 | contig 32478 bp, 27 predicted proteins | sample 9270951 | NCBI WGS metagenome assembly JACXTT01 (sample SAMN15532306, study PRJNA645909) | rock metagenome | isolation source: weathered quartz diorite | place: Puerto Rico | collected 2017-06-21
ACCACACCCTTCTCTGCCAGTAGTCCCAGGGTGTTGTAAACCGTGGCTTTGGAAACACTATGGTTATCGGCATTCACCAACTGAAATACATCTTCAGCCGAAAGGTGGGTGCAACGCGATATCAAGACACGAGTTATCAACACCCTTTGCGACGTTGGGGATATATTATGCTGCCGAAGTAGCCCAATGATCTCGGACTCGGCAATATGCTTGATCTGTGTCTCCTGCATTTAGAATTATTATAAATCCAGATATTCCTGGAGTCGACACAACCTAGCCTAAGGGCCAATGTAAATTAAGAAATTCTGGCCTTCAATAAAGCCGCTTAAGCTAAAAATCCTGCCGCTCATCGGCTGTAAAATACTGTTGACCAATGGTGCCGCCATAATTTTGTAACGGCCTGAAAAATAATTCTGACATTTTGCGTCAATTGCCAAGAACATAGGACCCATTAGACTTAAGTGAGCACTAGGACCAAAACATAGCAATCATGCTGTTTTTTAGGTCATGCAAAAATGTGTGATGCGTAATTGGCAAACAAAAGTTAAGCACACGGAGAAACAGGTATGTCCTTTTATCTGCCTGAATATGCCGTTCGTCTGCTTCAAACAGCCATCTGTGAATCCGTTCGTCGTAAAAAATATACCGTTTGTCGGTAATGCTGGTTTTACCCTGATTGAATTGATAGTGGCCATAACAATCGTCGGGATTTTGGCAGCCATCGCTGTGCCCAGTATGAATCGATTCCTTGAATCAAATCGCTTGGTCACCCTGACGAACGATTTGATAGCTGATATCAATCTCGCGCGCAGCGAGGCTATCAAAAGAGGTACCCAGACCGCCCTCTGCGCAACTTCTGGAGCAAACTGCGGCGCGAGCACGAACTGGGGATCCTCAGGATGGAGAGTGTTTCAGGATACCGACAATACCGGCACCTGGACCACGGGAGACACGCTCATCAAAGACCATGAAGCGGCGCCGCTTAACAATACCGTCACGGCACCGGCTAATTTGCTCATTTTCAGTCGCCTCGGCGGCATGGTGGCGACGGTGACATCTCAAGACATCACGATTTGCAATAGCCGCATCAGGGAAAAACGGACGTTGTCGGTCAATTCGGTTGGTCGCGTATCGATTGCGCCAGGCAGCTGTTAATCCCTTACAAACTAAATATGGCCCGAACAATTAACATTAAAAATGGTTTTACGCTGATCGAGGTCCTGATCTCGTTGTTTGTTCTTTCCGTGGGTCTTCTCGGGCTCGCGGCGCTGCAGGCAACGAGCATGGCTTCGAACACCGATTCCTATGTTCGCACACAGGCGACGCTGATCGCCTATGACATCGTTGACAAAATGCGGGCCAATCCCAGCGGGGTCGCTGCCGGCGGTTACGACACCCAGACCACCAGCAGTGCCGCCACGAAATACGCCACTTACCTCTCATGCAAAGCCAGCACATGCAATTGTGATGGGGCCGGCGCTTCCTGTGATGCGAACAACCTTGCAATCTACGACCTGGGCACATGGTACGAGAAGATGACCAAGCCCGAGGTATTGCCGGGGGCCTACGACGCCTCGGACACCAGCCATCTCGCCACGGTTGAACGGGATGCGAACAACCTCGTGACAATCACGATTCGATGGATTGAACGTGACGTCTCCAAATCACAGCAATGGAACATTCAACTGTGAAAATACGTTCCGGAAAATTCATGACGCACTGTTACCGCGATATGTCACGCGGTTTCAGCCTTGTCGAGCTGATGGTGGCCATCACCATCGGCCTGATGATTCTTGCTGCTGTTTCCGCCGTGTTTGTGAGCAGCAAACGAAGCTACTCGACACAGGACCGGCTGTCTCGCTTGCAGGAAAACGCCCGTTTTGCGATTCAATTTCTGACTCGGGATATCCGGATGGCCGGATATTCCGGATGCGCGAAGGACATCGTCAATACCAACAACACACTCAACAACAGCACCAGTTTCTTGTACAACGCCACTGTTCCTCTGGAAGGTATCGACAATACGGCCAGCACCTGGTCTCCGTCGACCTTGGCCTCCACTCTCGCGAGCATGAAAGCCAATACAGATGCCATCGCAATTCGCTCGGCAGATCCGTCGCTGATTGTGCCCGTTTCATCGACCATGCAAAGTGAAACCGATGCTGTTGGCGTCACTTCGGTCGCTCAAATAAATACCAATGACATTGTCATGGTTGCCGATTGCAGCAATGCGGATGTGATGCAGGTTACTGGTAATGGCTCGTCAGCCCTCGCCCATGCTCTAAGTGGCACGCCGGGTAACGCCACTCAAACCCTCAGCAAGGCTTACGACACAGCGGCGCAGGTGATGAAATTTCACACGCGCGTTTATTACGTCAAGAACAGAACGGACGGAACACCAGCCCTGTATATGCAGGATAACGGCACCGACCAGGAACTGGTCGAAGGTGTTGAGAGCCTGCAAATTACCTATGGTGTCGATACGAATAGCCCGTCTGACGGGATACCCAATGTGTACCTCAAGGCGGGAGAAAACGGATTAACCACCGCTGCCCAGTGGGCCAGCGTCAAGAGCATCCGCATCGGAATGCTTGTCAGAACACCCAACAACAAAGATGCTGATCCCGACATCAGATCTTCTTACGATGTGAACGGCTACACCTTCAATGTTACCGCCGGCGACAAATACCAGCGCCGTGTCTTCCTGACCACGATTCAGGTGAGGAACATGTGATGTCCACACCCGACACACAGCAAGCTCCGATAGGGATCGACCGAATCAAGTTACCCGGCTCGTTTGGCCCGGTATCTCCTCAGCGGGGCATGGCACTCGTCATGGCGCTCGCGATTCTTCTTATCCTGACGATACTTGGCGTCGCGGCCATGTCGACCACCAACCTGCAGGAAAAAATGGCCGGCAACGTTCAGGAACAGACGCGCGCGTTCGAAGCCGCGGAATCCGGGCTCAGCAAAATACTCACCACCTCCGGCGCGTTGGTCCTGACGGGCCAGACAACCAATGAATTTCCTTTCGGAAACACCAAAGCGGTGGTGGTCGTCAATTACAAACAATCGGTGGCTCCCAAACGCGGCTCCGGTTACAGCTCCACAAGCTTCAGTGAAGCGAACTTCGACCAGCAAAGCACTGGCACAACCCTGACCGGCGCCAGCTCCGTGATACATCGCGGCGTCGCGCAAATCGTACCCAAGTAATTTTCAGTAGACAGGTGATCTCATGAAAACAGCCCGCACCCTGACGAAAAAGATCCTTCTGACCTTGCTGATCGGCACCGTCATCGGCTTGTCACACATCGACGCGGTCATGTCCCGCGACACCGACATTTATTTCAGCAATCCGAATGCCACACAGCAGGCCATCAAGCCGAACGTCATGATGATCATCGACACCTCCGGCAGTATGGTGAGCAACTATGTTCCCGACGGCAGCGGAGGCCAGATTACCCGTCTGCAAGCGATGAAAAACGCCTTCAACACCATCCTCGACGATCCAAGCACAAAAGGCATCAAGATGGGCCTGATGCGTTTTTCCGGAGCGAATGCCGGCCCGGTGCTATACCCTATTGCCGACCTCGATGCCGCCGCCACGAGCGTGGAAGGGAACGGTACAGTCACCATTGAGGCGGGACTGGCATCGAACAGCGACGATGCCGAAGAAAACAACAGTGGTGCTGTTTCGCTCAGCGATACAACGCTGAATCTCATCGATGACGGCAGTAATGTCGCCGGGCTTCGCTTCTCGAATGTCGGCGTCCCGACCGGCGCGACCATTACCGGCGCTTATATCATTTTCGACGCCAGCGCGAGCGACACCGGTACTATGTCCCTGACTGTAACGGCCCAGAAAGACACCACGGCGAGCACTTTCACAACCACCACAAACAACGTCACCAGCCGAACCAGCGGATCCAACGCCATCAGCCCAACGGTCACTTGGTCACCCGGCAACTGGACCAGCGGTGATAAAGTATCTACTGCCGACTTGACGCCTATTGTGCAGCAGCTTGTTCAGTCTTCGAATAACTGGTGCAGCGGCAATTCCATGCTCTTCACCATCAAGGGTAGCGGCGGGAGTGCGCGTCAACGGCGAGCGGTCGCCATGGAAGGGGTTACCACCGGTCAGTCCGCTCCGGTCCTGGTGATCCAGTACGACCCCACCACGCTTCCGACCTCAGGCTGCGTCAACAGCAACCTCCAGGTTCAGGTAAGCAGCAACAGCGACGACGCCGAGGAATATACCGCTACTACCAGTAATGCCGTCAGCGGCACCATGGTGTTGAATGACAGCGTACTCGAACTCGGCAGCGCGCAAGTCACTACCGGGAGCGGCAGCAAGAAAGTAACTACCACTGTCAGTCAGGATGTCGGTGTGCGTTTCATCAACGTCGGCATACCCCAGGGATCGACGATCAGTAGCGCCTACATCGATTTCACCGTGGACACGACGGACAGCTCCGCCGCCAGCTTCACCATCAATGGCCAGAAAGCGGTCAATGCGGGCACATTCACTTCTTCAAGCAATAACATCTCCACCCGCATCAACAGCACCAATAAAACGAGCGCCGCGGTCACGTGGCCTTCGGTGTCGAACCCGGCGGCTGGCGCCACCCTGACCACCCCGGATCTGAAAACGATCGTGCAGGAGATCGTCAACCAGAGTTCCTGGTCGTCGAGTTCAAACTCGATGGTTCTGGTTTTCAGTGGCGCCGGCGTACGCAAGGTGAAATCTTACAATCAAAACAGCGGCCTAGCGCCCAAGTTGCGTGTCAATTACTGGCAAACGGTAACCCAGACTTCCACCAGCCCCTCCACGCTTACCGTGCGCGAGCGCCTGAAGCAGATCGTCAATGGTCTGCAAGCCGCTGGCAACACGCCGATCGTGGATTCGTTCTGGGAGGCTGGACTGTACTATCGTGGGCAAAGCGTTTATTACGGTCTAAAGCGCGGTGACCAGTCCGGCACCGACGCGCAGTACACCCGTGTAAGCCATCCCGCAACGTATACCGGTGGTGGTGGCGTCTACCGCGACCCGGGTTGCACGGATGCGAACCTCAGCGCCACCGCCTGCCAGACCGAAGAAATACTGGGCAGTCCGACTTACACGAGTCCGTTCGAGAACGGCTGCCAAAACAGCTACATCGTTCTGCTCACCGACGGTGCGCCGACTATTAATAATTCCGTGTCACTGGTTCAGGGCTACACCGGACAAACCTGTGCGGCCAGTATCGGCGGTACTTCTGGAAATTGTTCCAATGAAATAGCCAGCTATTATTTCAATCACAACTTGTCGTCTTATACCGACAAGCACAATATCGTCACGCACACCATCGGATTCGGCAGCGACGTAACCAGCGCCACCGATGTGCAGTATTTGCAGGGCCTCGCGACCGCCGGTGGCGGCACTTTCCATACTGCTGGCCAGGCTTCGGAACTTGTCACGGCCTTCCAGCAAATTCTGAGCCAGGTCAACAGTGCCCCGACCACATTCGTGTCGCCTTCGCTGTCGGTGAACGCCTTCAACAAGCTGTTCGACCGCGACGAGGTCTATTTCAGCTTGTTCGGACCGCAGAAGAGCGTGCGCTGGCCCGGGAACGTGAAGAAATTCAAGCTCTGCAGCGATGCAACTAACGTCAGTTGCACCTTCGGTGACGTACTCGATGCCAATAACCATGCGGCGATTGGCTCAAATTCGAAGATCATAGGCGGAAGTACCGGAGCCACCAGTCTGTGGACGTCATCAACCCCCACTGTATACCCTTCCACCGGTCCATGGCCTGCCGGCACGGATATCCCGGACGGACCGGAAATCCAGAAAGGCGGCGCCGGCCAGAAGGTCCCGACGTCCACGTATGGAACACGCAATGTCTACACCTACACGGGCTCAACGGATGATGCCTCCGGTGCGCCGGTTGATCTCACGGGCAGCGCCCATGTCGTCAAACAAAGTTCTGTCAGTACCACGCTGGATAACCCCGCCTTGACCAAAACCATGCTCGGCGACAGCGCGATGACAGACCAGAGATACTATGACATCGTCAACTGGATGCGCGGTCGTGATATCAAGGACGAATATCCGCTGAAAGTAAATTCCGACGGCACAGTCACTAAAGGAGGGAATAGCAGCACCACTGATGAACGCTGGAAGTTCTCCGACGCACTGCACAGCCGTCCTCTGACCATCACTTACGGCGGAACCACAACGAATCCTGTCATCAAGATGTTTGTCGGCACCAACGACGGCGGTCTGCGTATGATCAATACCGATACCGCCAGTGGTCAGGAAGAATGGATTGTTTATATTCCTGATTTCCTGAACAAACAGGGACTGATGATGGATGACGCGCAGGGCACGCATATCGATGGCCTGGACGGGACCGCCACGGCCTACGTGATCGACAACAACGGGAATGGCGTCATCGAACCCGGCTCCCCTCAAAACGACAAGGTTTATCTTTTCATCGGCGAACGCCGCGGGGGGAGAAACCTGTATGCCTTCGATGTCACGCCCAGCAGCACGCTGTCGAATCCTACGCAGACGGGGCAGATCACGCCAAAGTTCCTGTGGCGCATCATCGGTGGCAACAACACGACTAGCCAAAACTACAGTAGGCTGGGCCAGACTTGGTCACGGCCGCTGGTGACCAAGATCCGGGTGAAAGGCGCTAGCGCCGGCACCAGCGTGCTGAAAACCGTCCTCGTCTTCGCCGGTGGCTACGATCCCCGCCTGGATACCCCTGGCACGAACAACGTCTTTCCCACCGGGGCTGACACCATGGGTAACGCCATCTACATCGTCGATCCCGCGAACGGGAAGATCGTCTGGTGGGCCAGTGGTTCAACTTCCGGCGCCAACCTCCAGCTCTCCGGCATGGATTACGCCATACCGTCCGATGTCGCCCTGCTGGATACCAATCAGGATGGGGCCACCGATCGCATGTACGTAGGCGACAGCCGGGGCCAGCTCTGGCGCATCGACTTGGGCAACCAGATCGATCCGACCAAGGCGGATGTGGCCAATACCACGGACGGCAGCGCTGGCTATATATTTGCCAACATCAGCACTAGTTCGTCCCGTCAGGCCAACCGCAAGTTCTTCTATCCGCCTGACGTCGCACAGGTATCGGACACAACCTACTCGAACAGTCCGAACTACGATCTCGTGGTGATCGAAACCGGGGACCGCGAAGATCCGCTGGACAAGCTGACGGCTTCGATATCAACGACCGAGGACCCGGTGCACAACCGTTTGTACGCCTTCCGCGACTACAACTATGCGCCGGGCAAACCGGGGACCACGCCCGCTGCTCTGACCGAGAGCAACCTGTATGACGCAACAACGACCAGCATCAGCTCCCTGACGCAGTCAGATATCAACACTTACGTCAAACCCAGCAAGGGCTGGTTCATGAAACTCAAGGAGACAACCTCGCCCAACTGGATCGGCGAGAAGGGGTTGGCCAAGGCGGTAATCTTCGAAGGCAAGATTTTCTTCACCACCTTCGTCCCGACCACCTCCACGACATCGAGCTCAGCCGGCACCTGTGCGCCGCTTTCCGAGGGATCCGGAAGATTGTATGCGGTGAATTACCTGACCGGAGATGCGGTTTACGACTTCACCAATGACGGCGCGCTCGATCGATACTACACGGTCGGCGGCGGCATCCCGTCAGAAATCGTGGTCATCATCCGTGAAGGCGGCGTCAGCACCCTGGTCGGCACCAGCGGCGGCGCGGCACATCCGAATGTGAACCTCACCATGCCGCGCTACAATACATACTGGTACCAGGAATGAACCAACCTTATGGATGGCACGCCATAATGCAAGCGAAACGTGATCGGGGTGTGACCCTCATTGAACTGATGATCGTGGTGGTGATAATCGGGGTATTGGCGAGTATCGCCTACCCCAGTTATCAAAAATACAGCATGCAGTCGCGCCGCTCGGATGCCCAGATAGCGCTGATGCGAATCGCCTCGATGCAGGAGAAGTTTTATTCGGACTGCGGCTACTATGCCGCAACGCTCGTGGGGACCCGCGCCTGCGGGACCGCTGCGGGCAATGCCAACACCGTTCTCGGATACGCCGCAAGCGGCACGGCCCTGTCGCCAAATAACGACTACTCGCTGAGCTTGGCCGCAGGACCGATCACCGCGATTACCTGTTCGTCATCTTCCAATTTCACCTGCGGTTATACGGCCACCGCCGACCCCAACGGTACCGGCGTAACGGGTCGCCAACGCAACAACGGCAGCCTGCGCATTGATTCGATGGGAACCAAACAGTGGGATAAAGCGAACAACAGCTCGTTTGGCGCCAAGTGGACGGACAAATAGCGAAACCGGTTTTTAACGGTCTTTGACCGGATCAGGCCTGATTCCCGCTCCGTAGTTCTCTCGGCGCGGGAAAGTTCACGGTTTCGACCACACCGTTCAACTCTTCGACACTCACCGCGCCCCATTCGCGTAGCCGAGCGACCACTTGCTGTACCAGCTGCTCCGGCGCCGAGGCGCCGGCGGTTAATCCGACATTCCGCGCTCCCGCGAGCCATTCGCGCCGGATATCCTCCGGTCCGTCGATCATGTAAGCGTGCGCACCCTGCCCTTCGGCCACCTCACGCAAACGGTTGGAATTCGAGCTGTTATGGGAACCCACCACCAACACCACCTCCACCTTCCCAGCTAACGTCTTCACGGCGTCTTGGCGATTCTGTGTGGCGTAGCATATATCGTCCTTCCTGGGTCCCGTGATATTCGGAAACCGCGCGCGCAAGGCAGTGACGATCCTGGCCGTGTCGTCCATGGACAGCGTGGTTTGTGTCACATAGGACAGGTTACCTTCATTTTTTATCTTCAGTTTGGCTACGTCCTCCACCGACTCAACCAGGTGCATACCCCCATCGACCTGTCCCATCGTGCCCTCTACCTCGGGATGTCCGGCATGGCCGATCAGAATGCATTCGGTGCCGTTTTTGCGGTGACGCACGACCTCCATGTGGACCTTGGTAACGAGCGGGCAAGTAGCATCGAAAATGCGCAGGCCCCGCTGTCCGGCCTCGTCCCGCACGGCGCGAGAGACGCCGTGCGCGCTGAAAATCACCGTTGCACCGGATGGCACCTGTTCGAGACTATCGACGAACACCGCACCTTTGCGGCGCAGGTCGGCCACCACGAACCGGTTATGCACCACTTCATGGCGAACATAGATCGGCGCGCCGAACAGCTCGATCGCGCGTTCGACGATTTCTATCGCGCGATCGACACCGGCACAAAAACCGCGGGGGTTGGCCAGATAAACCTGCATGCTGGAGGAATAATAACCGGATTCGTTTCTACATTCAGGGTGTTTGCCGTTTATCCGGACCAAGACCCAAGGCATCCATGGCCAGCAGCACGGCGCCCGTGGTAATGGCGGAATCAGCAATATTGAATGCCGGCCAATGCCAGGCACGAAAATAGACATCAATAAAATCAATTACATAACCATGGATCAGTCGGTCGGTCAGATTGCCCGCTGCTCCGCCGAGAATCAGCATGAGACCCGCACCGAGAAGCAGCTCTGTCGTCTTCAGACGCCAGCTCATCCATAAAATGGCGGCGCAAGCCACCGATGCAACAACGATGAAGAAAATATTCTGCCAACCGGAGGCCGAGCTGAGAAAACCGAAGGCCGCGCCCGTGTTGTGCACCAGCGCGAAATTCATGAAGGCCGTGAGCGGCACGTCGCCGTGCTGCGTGAGGTAACCTGCCGCCAGGTACTTGGTTGCCTGATCGGCGATAAATACCACGACGGCGATCCACCATAACCGCCGCATCAGGCGTAGCTCCGGTTTTCGCCGACACCGGTGACGTTCTGCACGCAACGCCCGCAGAGTTGCGGATGCTGCGCATGCGTCCCGACATCTTCGCGGTGATGCCAGCAACGGATGCATTTGGCGTAAGTCGATGGCGCAACGCGGACATGCAGCCCCTTGATCTCGGTCTCCGCAGCGTCGGACGGCTTCTCGTCCAGCGGGTGAACCCGGACATACGAAGTGATGAACACGAATCGCAGCTCGTCCCCGAGCCGGTGCAGCCGTTCCTGCCACGATGCATCGCCATAGAGATCGACTTCGGCGTCGAGACCCGAACCAATATCGCCGGCCACGCGCAGCCTCTCCAGCTCCTTCGCCACCGCCTGGCGTACCGCAATCACATCATTCCAGAATGCCGAATCCACCTTGACGCTCGAGAGCGACGGCAATGCATGCCATTTTTCCAAAAACACGGACTCGCTTCTCGGTCCCGGCATGTGGCGCCAGATCTCCTCGGCGGTGAAGGACAGCACCGGCGCCAGCCAGCGCGCCAGCGCCTCGAGGATATGAAACATCGCCGTTTGCGCCGAGCGGCGTCCGCGGCTGTTCGTGGGCATCGTGTACATCCGGTCCTTGAGCACGTCGAGATAGAAGCCGCCCATGTCCACCACGCAGAACTGGTGCAGCTTCTGATAAATGAGATGGAACTGGAATTCCTCGTAAGCCTGCAAGACTTCCTTTTGCAGATCATGCGCCCGCTGCAGGGCCCATTGATCCAGGGCCAGCATGTCGGACACGGGCAATGACGAGACGGCATCGAAGCCGGAAATATTGGCCAGCAGATAACGCGCCGTATTGCGGATGCGCCGGTAGGAATCCGCCATGCGCGTGAGAATCTCGTCGGAGATGCTCATCTCCGCGCGATAGTCGGTCGCCGCCACCCACAGCCGCAGAATGTCCGCGCCCATGACCTTGATGACTTTCTGTGGCACGATCACATTGCCCAGCGACTTGGACATTTTGCGTCCCTTGGCGTCCACCGTGAAACCATGTGTCAGCACGGTCTTGTACGGCGCATTCCCGCGCATCGCCACCGATGTCAGCAGCGATGACTGAAACCAGCCGCGGTGCTGGTCCGAGCCTTCGAGGTACAAATCGGCGGGAAACTGCAATTCCGGCCGCCGTTCCAGCACGCAGGCGTGCGTCACGCCGGAATCAAACCACACGTCGAGAGTGTCGCTGACCTTGTCATAGGTCGCGGCATCCGCGCCCAACAGCTCTTCCGGCTTGAGGTCAAACCAGGCGTCGATACCGCGCTGTTCGACGCGCTTGGCCACGGTCTCGATCAGCCGGTCTGTGTCCGGGTGTGCCTCGCCGGTCTGGCGATGCACGAACAGCGGAATCGGGACGCCCCACGAGCGCTGGCGGGAAATACACCAGTCGGGACGGTTTTCCACCATGCCCTGGATGCGCGCTGCGCCCCAGTCGGGAATCCATTTCGTGCCGGCGATGGCGCGCAACGCCGGCTCGCGCAGGCGCTCCATGGTGATGAACCACTGCGAAGTGGCGCGGAAAATGATCGGCGTCTTGTGGCGCCAGCAGTGCGGATAACTGTGGTTCAGCGCCGTCACGTGCACCAGCGCGCCGCGTGACTTGAGTATTTCGATGACATGATCGTTGGCCTTGAACACGTGCTCGCCGGCGAACAGCTCGGTGCCGGGGAGAAACTTGCCGTCCTCGCCCACGGGATTGTCCACCGCGAGCCCGTAACGTTCGCCCACCACGTAGTCCTCGAGACCGTGTCCCGGGGCCGTATGAACCGCACCGGTACCGGCATCGGTCGTCACATGCTCGCCAAGAATGACCGGCACCTCGCGCGCATAGAACGGATGCCGGAGTCTCACGCCTTCCAGGTCACGGCCACGGCAATTGGCCAGTACCCGGTAATTTTCCACGCCATAACGAGCCATTACCTCTTTCACCAGCGGCTCGGCAACGATCAGACGTTCATTCCCCCGCGGGCCGTTACATTGCAGCAGCACATATTCGAGTTCCGGATGCAGCGCCACCGCCTGGTTCGCCGGCAGGGTCCACGGTGTCGTGGTCCAGATCACCACGCTCACCGGACCTTCGCCCGCGTGCCCCGGCGCATGTTCGCAACGCGCCAGAAACGCCTCCGGCTCCACCACGGCGAATCGCACGTCGATGGCCGGCGAGGTCTTATCCTGGTACTCGACCTCGGCCTCGGCCAGCGCCGAACCGCAGTCACTGCACCAGTGCACCGGCTTGTGGCCGCGCGCCACGTGGCCGTTGGCGACGATCCGTCCGAGCGCGCGGATGATGTCGGCCTCGAACGCGAAATCCATGGTCAGATAGGGGCGCTCCCAGTCTCCGACCACACCGAGACGGATAAAATCCTCGCGTTGCCGCTCAACTTGCGCGCGCGCATATTCGCGGCACGCCTGGCGGAATTTGGCGGGCTCCACCTGAACGCCCGCCTTGCCGATTTTCTTTTCGACGGCGTGTTCGATGGGCAAGCCGTGACAATCCCAGCCGGGGACGTAAGGCGCATCGTATCCGCCGAGAAGCCGGGACTTGACGATGATGTCCTTGAGTATCTTGTTGACCGCGTGGCCGATGTGAATGTCGCCATTGGCATAAGGCGGCCCGTCGTGCAGGATGTATTTTGGACGGTCGCGTCCGCGCTCGCGCAGTATTTCGGTCAGCCTGATCTCCTGCCAGCGCTTGAGGGTTTCCGGCTCGCGCGCGGCGAGATTGGCCTTCATCGGGAAATCCGTCTGCGGCAGATTGAGCGTACTCTTGTAGTCGTTCACCGGGTCACCCATGGAAGAATTTCAGGCGGTTTTTTCGCAGCAGCCGTTCTCCCGGCGCGCGGGATGATATTCGCGGAAGAAGGCACGCACGTCCACGACGTCCTTCTCGATCCAGCGGCGCAGTTCCTCCAGCGATTCGAACCGCTTCTCGTCGCGGAACTTGTGCAGAAAATTCACCTGAACGTAAGCGCCGTAGATATCCTCGCTGAAGTCCAGCAGATGCACTTCCAGCAAGGTGCGCGTGCCGCCCACCGTCGGACGCGTGCCGATGTTGGCCGCGCCGGCGAACGGCTCGGTCTTGAGGCCGAACACTTCGACGGCGAAGATGCCCTTGATCGGAGTCACCTTGCGGTGCAGGTAGATGTTGGCGGTCGGAAAGCCCAGAGTGCGACCGAGCTTGTCTCCGTGCGCCACGCGCCCGCACATGCGATACGGCCGTCCCAGCAGTTTCTCCGCCAGCGCCAGATCGCCGGCCGCCAGCGCCGCGCGTATGCGCGTGCTCGAAACACGCTCGTCGTCGATCGACACGGTATGCATGTTCACCACCTGGAATCCGTGGCGCTGACCCGCTTCCGCGAGCATGGCGAAATTTCCGCGCCGTTTCCGGCCGAAATGAAAGTCGTCACCGACGACGAGATAACGCACGCCGAGCCCGTCCACCAGCAGACGCTGAATGAATTCCTCCGGCTCCATGGCAGCGAATTCCGCGTCGAAGCGCAGGCACAGCACGCGATCCACGGAATAGCGCCGTAATGCCTGGAGCTTCTCGCGCAGCCGGGTCAGCCGCGGGACGGCGGCGTCCGGCTGGAAAAATTCCTGCGGCTGCGGCTCGAACAGGATGACCTGGGTAGGCAGACCGAGCTTTTCGGCTTTTTCCGCCAGCTGGCCGATGACCGCCTGATGGCCGAGATGTACGCCGTCAAAATTGCCGATGGTGGCGACACACCCGCGATGTCGCGGCTTCAGGTTATGCCACCCGCGTATGAACTCCATGGGACCGCTCAGGTTGTTAACGTGGAGAAACGCTGAAGGTTACCGTCTCGGACCGGTGAGAACAAGCCGCGGAGCGCGGGAAAACTACAGATGGGCCCAGTCCGGGTCGAGTTCCTCGATAATGTCGCGCAACGGGCGGCGCGCGCCGAAACCCTCGTGATAGCTGTGATAATGACCGATGCGCAATTCGGGAAATTTCCAGCACAGATAACCGTCGCCGGTGTCGAAATCCGCCAGCCACAGCCCCTTGACCACCAGCCCGAGGCGTTCCATCTTGCCCATCCAGCGACGCACGATGGCTTCGTAGTCCTTTTCCACGTTCCGGGTCTGGGGATTGCTCGGCAGCATCGCCTCGAGCGCACGCCGCACCGGTTCGAGTTCGCGGTAGGCCTCCTCGGTAATCTTCCACACCAGCGGAAACAGCTCTTCGGCTTCCGTCAGCGTAAACACGCGCGGATTGTTGCAGGCCGAAATCTGGTAAATCTGAGCCGCGCTAGTCATCGGTGTGCGCCCCCTCACCCTTCTTAAGCAGTAACTGTGCCAATCGTACACCGAATGCCATGACGGTCAATAAATACACCGCCACGCCGGTGAAGACCCATATTGACAAACGATATGCGCGTTGCAGGGCGGAAGCCTGCAACCAGGCATCGACGTCTCCCACGCCCCAGTACAACACCACGCCCATGACGGCGCTGGCGAGAACGATGCGAGTCAGAAACAATCCCCAGCCGGGCAGCGGCCGGTACACGTTGTGTCGCCGCAGCATGAAGAACAACATTCCGGCGTTGACGAACGCCGCGAGCGAAATCGCCAACGCCAACCCCACGTGCTTGAGCGGCATTACCAGCAACAAACTCAGCAGGATATTGACCACGAGCGCGATCACCCCGACGCGCATCGGCGTCCTGGTGTCCTGACGCGCATAAAATCCCGGCGCGAGCACTTTGATCAATATGAATCCAAGCAGTCCGAACGAGAACGCCATCAGGGCACTGGCGCTCATGCGCACGTCGTTGGCGCCGAAGGCGCCGAAATGGAAGAAAGTGGCCAGTAGCGGCTCCGAGAGAATCACCAGCGCCACCGACGCCGGCACGGCGATCACAAAAACCCAGCGCAGGCCCCAGTCGAGCAGATGCGAGAACTCGTCATGCGAATTGCGCGCATGACGCCGCGCCAGGCTGGGCAGGATCACGGTGGCCAGCGCGATCCCGAACACGCCGAGCGGGAATTCCATCAGCCGGTCGGAATAATAGAGCCACGAGACACTGCCGGTGATCAGGAACGAGGCCAGCAGGGTGTTGACCAGCATGTTGATCTGCGCCACCGAAACGCCGAAAATCGCCGGCAGCATCAGTTTGAAAACGCGCATCACGCCGTGATGGCGCTCGCGCACGTGCAGCCGCGGACGCGGCAGCATTTTAATGCCGCGCAGGAACGGTATCTGGAACAGCAGTTGCACCACGCCCGCGATGAACACGCCCCAGGCGAGCGCCAGCACCGGTTCGTCCATGCGCGGGGCGAGCCACACGGCGGCGCCGATGAGCGAGAAATTGAGCAGCACCGGCGTGAACGCGGCGGCGCCGAAACGCCCGTAGGTATTGAGGATGCCCGCCGCCATCGCCACCAGTGAAATGAAGAAGAGATACGGGAACGTGATGCGCAGCATTTGCACCGTGAGTCCGTACTTGTGCGGCTCGTCGAGAAATCCCGGCGCCAGAACCATGACCAGGATCGGCGCGGCGGCGACGCCAATCAGCGTGATCACGAACAGGATCGCGCCGAGTATGCCGGTCATGTGATCCGCGAACGCGCGCGTTTCCGCGGCCGTGTATTTGGCCTTGTACTCGGCGAACACCGGCACGAAGCTCTGGGAAAACGCGCCTTCACCAAAGATGCGGCGCAGAAAATTGGGAATGCGGAAGGCGACGTAGAAGGCGTCGGCGGCCACGCCGGTACCGGCACCGATCAGGCTCGCGAACAGCATGTCGCGGATGAGCCCGCTGATCCGTGACAGCAGGGTCATGCCGCCGGTGACCGCCGTCGACTTGAGGAGCTTGCGGCTCACGGGCGAAGCGGGGTTGTCGCAGAGACATTAAGATAGCCCTGCTTCGCTCGTCTTGTCATTTTAAACGTGTCTCTGCACCGCTGAGCGTCAGGCCATGGGTGAGGCGGAGATGTCACGAGCGTTCTGCAAACGTTCGTGCCACCGAACAGGCAGGCCATGGATGGCCTGCCCTGGACCGGCAAGCGCAGCAGGAAGCGCAGCGCCGCCGGGCCAATCTGAATACTATCGAAGTCATGATCTCGCGCCACGGATGGCTTGTAAGCTGCTCGAAGTGAGAGCGCGATCATACAGGATGTGCCCGAGCCTCTGGAATCGCCGCCGTCCGCGGGAACATACCGTTTCCTGCCTTCGGCGGGATTGACAAATACGCCCAAAATCAGCATAGTGGCGCGCTTTTCAGGGCATCCTCAGGAGAACGGTTTTGGCCAATACAGCACAGGCAAAGAAACGCGCGCGGCAGGCGGAAGTTCACCGCGCCCGCAATGCCGGTCAGCGCACCGAATTGCGCAGCCGCATCAAGAAAGTCCGCGCCGCGATCGCCGCCAAGGACAAGTCCGCCGCGCAACTGGCGTTCCGCGACGCGGCTTCCGTCATCGACCGCTTGAGCAGCAAGGGGCTGATCCACAAGAATACCGCCGCCCGTTACAAGAGCAGCCTCAATCAGGGCCTGCGCGCGCTGGCGTAAGACATCGTCCGCATCAGAAATAAAAAAGCCGGCTGATGCCGGTTTTTTTATTTCTGCGCCGGGTTACAGCACGATCAGATTGTCCCGATGTATCAGTTCCAGTTCATCCACGTAACCGAGGATGGATTCGATCCTGTCGCTGGCGTGGCCGACGATGCGCGCCGCTTCCTCGGAACTGTAATTCACCAGACCGCGCGCGATCTCGTGACCTTCCGGATCAAGACAGACGACAACCTCGCCGCGCGTAAAACTGCCCTCGACGGCCTTTACGCCGACGGGTAGCAGGCTTTTTCCGCTTTCGCGTATCACCCGGACCGCACCGGCATCGAGCCTGAGCTTGCCGGCGGCATGCGCCTGACCGGCCAGCCATTGTTTGCGCGCCGCGACGCGCCCCTGCGCGGCCTCGAGATAAGTGCCCAGTGGCTCACCGGTCAACACGCGCGCGATCACGTTCGTATCGCGTCCCGAGACAATCACGGTTGACGCGCCAGAACGCGCCGCTTTTTCGGCCGCGAGCAGCTTGGTGCGCATGCCGCCGCGCCCGAGCGCGCCCGAGCCGCCGGCCATGGACAGCAACTGCTTGTCGCCGGCAACGCCCTCCGCCACCAGTTTCGCGTCCGGGTCCTGGCGCGGATCGCGATCGTAAAGACCTTTCTGATCCGTGAGAATGAGCAGCAGGTCCGCCTCGACCAGATTGGCCACGAGCGCCGCCAGGGTGTCGTTATCGCCGAAACGGATTTCTTCGGTGGCGACCGTGTCGTTTTCATTGACCACGGGAATGACGCCCAGGCTCAACAGCGTACGCAGCGTGCTGCGGCTGTTGAGGTAGCGCTGACGATCGGCGAGATCGTCATGGGTCAGCAGCACCTGCGCCGTGTGCAGGCCGTGGCGCTGAAACGCGGATTCGTAAACTTGTACCAGATTCATCTGGCCCACCGCCGCCATCGCCTGCAACTCGTGCAAGGCGCGCGGCCGTTCGCGGCGGCCGAGGCGCTGCATGCCGGCGGCCACCGCGCCGGAAGTGACCAATACCGTTTCCATGCCGCGGGCGCGGAACTGCGCCAGCTGCGCGGCCCAATCCTGGATGCCGTCGCTGTTCAAGCCCTGACCGTCGCGCGTCAACAAGGCGCTGCCGATCTTGACCACGACGCGGCGCACGTTTTTCAACGCGGTGCGCGGGCTATGACTGGCGTTTGCGGCCATGAGCGGTTTTTCCCGTTTTCCTGTTCAATTGTTCCAGACGCTGCATGAGGTCCATGACCAGCGCGCGGCAACCTTCGCGGTTGATCGCGGAGATTCTATACACCGGGCCTTTCCATTTCAGCTTCCTGACAAGTTGCCTGGCCCGCTTCTCGCGCTCGTCATCGGGCAGGAGGTCCATTTTATTCAGTACCAGCCAGCGTTCCCGCTTGGCCAGCGCCGCGCTGAATTTTTTCAGCTCGGACTCGATGGCCCGGATCCCGGCCGCCGGATCAGCGTCCGGTTCCAACGGCGCCATGTCGACGAGGTGCAAAAGGATGCGTGTGCGCGACAAGTGCCGCAGGAACTGATGCCCCAGTCCCGCGCCCTCGGCCGCGCCTTCGATAAGACCGGGGATATCCGCGACCACGAAGCTGCGCAGCTCTTCGATGCGCACCACGCCGAGATGCGGATGCAACGTGGTGAACGGATACTCTGCGACCTTGGGACGCGCATCCGACACCGCGCGCAGGAAGGTCGACTTGCCTGCGTTGGGCAGGCCGAGCAGGCCGACATCCGCGAGCACCTGGAGTTCGAGCGCGAGCTCACGGCGTTCACCGGGCTTGCCGGGTGTGGTGCGCTGCGGAGAGCGGTTGGTGCTCGACTTGAAGCGCGTGTTGCCCAGCCCGCCCTTGCCACCGTGTGCCACCAGCAACGACTCGCCGTCGCGGGTGATCTCGCCGATGAGTTCCTCCGCTTCCGCGTCCATCACCCGCGTGCCGAGCGGCACCGCGATGTACAGATCCTCAGCCGATTTGCCGGTGCAGTTGCGCCCGCCGCCCTTGGCCCCGCTTTGGGCGCGAAAAACGCGGGTGTGGCGGAAGTCCGCGAGCGTGTTGAGCCCTTCGCGTCCGACGAGATAGACGCTGCCGCCGTCGCCGCCGTCACCGCCGTCCGGCCCGCCGCGCGGGATGAACTTCTCGCGGCGGAAGGAAAGCGCGCCGTTACCGCCGTTTCCGGCTTCGACGCGTATGCTGGCCTCATCGACGAATTTCATATCACAAGACTACCGGGTCTGAAAATAAAAAACCCCGCCGTGTTGCCAGGGCGGGGTTTTGCGATGCATACGTGCCGATCAGCCCGGGATGATGCTTACCGTTCTGCGGCTGCGCGGCCCCTTGATATCGAATTTCACCCGGCCATTGATTTTGGCGAACAGCGTGTCGTCCTTGCCGATGCCGACGTTCATGCCAGGATGGAACTCGGTGCCGCGCTGGCGAACGATGATGTTGCCGGCCAGAACCTGCTCGCCGGCATAACGCTTGACACCAAGCCGCTGCGCCTGGGAGTCTCTGCCGTTGCGTGAACTGCCGCCCGCTTTTTTATGTGCCATGAAAAATCCCTCTGCTACTTGATGCCGGTGATTTCGAGTTCAGTGTAGTACTGACGGTGGCCCTGGGTCTTGCGATAGTGCTTGCGCCGGCGCAGCTTGAACACCTTGATCTTGTCGTCGCGCCCGTGGCTTTTCACCTTGGCCGTCACCATCGCGCCCGACACCATCGGGTTGCCGACGCGCACGCCCTGATCGTCGCTCACCATCAGCACCTGGTTGAGGTCCACGGTCTGACCTTCGGTGACATCCAGTTTTTCGACCTGGATGACGTCGCCCGGGGAGACCCGGTACTGCTTGCCGCCGCTTTCAATCACCGCGTACATGAATTCGACTCCTGAATCGCCCCATGGGGCCGGATAGAGACGGGAAACCCCGCTAAAAGGCCGGCAATTCTAACGATTGGCGGGCGCCAGGTCAAACGGCTTGACCCCGTACCTATTCCTGAAACGGCCGAAATTCTTTCCATGTGCGTTTCGACATGAAAACGAGCAGCCACAAGATACAATGGCGCCACGGACAGGTACGGGGTTGACGGCCGCAAACCGTCCCCCTAGCATGCCGGCCCGGACCCCGACCAACCCCCATTTTCCATGGATTACGAAGCCATCAAGGCACTCGCCCGGGATGATCTGCAAGCGGTAAACCGCGAGATCGAAGCCCGTTTGCAGTCCGACGTCGTGCTGATCAACCAAATGGGGTCTTATATCGTCCACAGCGGCGGTAAACGCCTGCGACCGGTGCTGGTTCTGCTCGGCAGCCGGGCGTTCGGCTATGAAGGCTCGGCGCATATCCGGCTGGCCGCCATCGTCGAGTTCATCCACACCGCTACCCTGCTGCATGATGACGTGGTGGACGCCTCGGAGATGCGCCGCGGCCACACCACGGCCAACAGCATCTGGGGCAACGAAGCCAGCGTGCTGGTCGGCGATTTTCTGTACTCGCGCGCTTTCGAGATGATGGTCGAGGTCGGCAGCATGCGCGTGATGGAAATCCTGGCCCACACTACCAACACCATCGCCAAGGGCGAGGTGATGCAGCTGCTCAATTGCCATGATCCCGAGACCACCGAGGAGAGCTATATCGAGGTCATTCGCAACAAGACGGCCAAGCTGTTCCAGGCGGCGGCGCAACTTTCTGCCGTGATCAGCGGGCAAAACCAGGAAATCGAGGAAGCCATGGCGGATTATGGCATGCACCTCGGCACGGCGTTCCAGCTGGTGGACGACGCCCTGGATTACGGACGCAACAATCACGAACTCGGCAAAAACATCGGCGACGATCTGGCCGAGGGAAAACCAACCTTGCCGCTCATTTATACCCTGCGCCAGGGCAACAACCGGCAACGCGAGCTGATCCGCACCGCGATCGAGGAAGGCGGCCTGGCGCAGATCGAGGAGGTCATGGAAGCCATTGAATCAACGGGTTCCATCACGTACACTGCGCGCCGGGCTGAAGACGAGGCTTCCCGAGCCATCGCAGCCCTGGCCGTGATACCGGATTCGCCCTACAAACAAGCGCTTCTCGATCTGGCCCATTTTTCCGCCCATCGCAATTATTAGGAATCAACGGGGTGTAGCTCAGCCTGGTAGAGCACTTGCTTCGGGAGCAAGGGGCCGGAGGTTCAAATCCTCTCACCCCGACCATTCCTCAGAGAATTAGCAATTCCGCCGGAACGATCTGTACGTTAAAACATGGGGCAGCTCCTTCGCCTTATCATCATTCTCTTCGGTCTGTGGCTGATCCTGCAGATCATCAAACGCGCCCTGGCTTCGCGCCAGGACGATTCGCCCCGCCAACCCTCCATCGCCAATATGGTTGCCTGCGCTCAATGCGGCGTGCATCTGCCGGAATCCGAGGCTATCCGGAAAGACGGCAAACACTACTGTTGTGAAGAACACTTGAAAGCCTCGAAAAATCACTGATTTTTCAGATCAACGCAGGCTTTTTTCACGGCATCATCAGCCGGCCTCATCCCGGTCGCGTCTCGAAGTGATCAGACGCAGGCTTTCATGCTCTTATATTCGAATAAACCCGGGAATCCTGATACTGACAAATTTTGCCACCCCCCCAAATCTGTGCTATTCCAATTAAGGTATGACTGCCATGGAAAGCACGCTCCCCCCGCCTGGATTGAGCAAAGCCGAAGGTCAGGCGGCGGTGGAAGCCCAAAACTGGAAACTTCTCAAGTATTTCAATTTTTACCGCCTGGCGATCGCCGTGGCGGCCTCGGCAATAGCCATTTCCATTGGAAAATTCTCGCCTTTTGGCGAGGCTTTTCCCGGCCTGTTTCTCAGTTCAAGCGTGGTTTACGCCATGATCAGCCTGACGGCGGCCATTGCCATCCATTGGCAAAAACCGGACTACGAGAGCCAGGCCACGCTACTCTCCTTCTCGGATGTCACCCTGCTGACCATCATCATGCATGCGAGCGGCGGCCTGGCCAGTGGCCTGGGGCTGATGCTGGTGGTAGCCGTGGCCGGCACCAGCTTGATGCTCGGAAAGCGTCTGACCATTTTCTATGCTTCGCTCGCCACCATCGCCGTGCTGCTGGAACATTCCTGGGGCTGGTTGACCGATAGCAGCGGCGCTGAAACCGACATCATTCAGAGTTTCCCACAAGTGGGACTGTTCGGCGTCGGCCTCTATGCCACGGCATTTTTCGGCTATCTGCTGGCCACGCGTCTGCGCGCCACCGAAGAATTGGCCCAGCGCCGTGGCGTGGATGTCGCCAATCTCACACAACTCAATGAACTGGTCATCCAGCGCATGCAATCCGGTGTCGTCATCTGCGACCCGCAGGGAAATATCCAGCTCATCAACCAGGCGGCCTTGAAATATCTCGGCATCCACAACGAGACCGAGAAAAAATCCTCCTTGAACGAGATATCACCGGATCTGGCCATTCAGCTGTTCCAGTGGTTGGGAAACAGCTCCGCGAACCGGGGGCGGAAGATATTCACCTCCCGCGTCGGTTACACGCTGTTGCCGCGCTTCGTGGCCGTGGGCGACAAAGATGCGGTCAAACTGATATTCCTCGAGGACATGGCCATCCTGAAGCAACAAGCGCAGCAACTGAAAATGGCGGCACTGGCACGACTTACCGCAAGTATTGCCCATGAAATCCGCAATCCCCTGGGCGCGCTCACCAACGCCGCGCAATTGCTGGGCGAAACCATGGACACCGACAATGACGAGGAAAAGCGGCTGGTCAAAATCATCGAGGAACAGAGCAAGCGCATGAACGTGATCGTACAGAACGTCACGCAACTCAGCCGGCGTGATCGCATCAATCCCGTCAAACTCGATCTCGATTCGTGGCTTGAGGATTTCCTGCGCCAGTACTCCGAAACCGTGTCGGTCCCGCGCGAGGCATTTGTCGTTCACGACGGGCAAGACCTGGAAGTGTGCGTGGATCCGGACCAGCTTTACCAGGTTATCTCGAACCTGTGCCAGAACGCCTTGCGACACAGCCCGCCTTTTACCGGCACGCCGTTGATCAAATTCCAGGGTGGCCGGGACGCCGAGGACCGGCCCACCCTGGACGTCATCGATTGGGGCGCAGGCGTCAATCCCGACATTGCCGACAATATTTTCGATCCCTTTTTCACCACCACCCCCAAGGGTACCGGACTCGGATTGTACATCGCGCGGGAATTGTGCGAAGGCAACGGCGCCTCGCTGAACTATCATCCGGGCGAAGGCGGAGTGGGCAGCCGTTTCCGGGTAACTTTTGTGCGCGCGGAAGATTGCGCTGAATTAGGGACGCTATGAACAAGTCAAAAAACCAGATTCTGATCGTCGACGACGAGCCGGACATTCGCGAAGTGCTCGAGCTCACGATGGGGCGCATGAATCTCGAAACCCGCTCGGCCTCGAATCTCGAGGAGGCGCGTCACCTGCTGGGTGAGTTCGAATTCAACCTGTGCCTGACCGACATGCGTCTCCCGGACGGCAACGGCATCGAACTGGTGCGCCATATTCAGGAAAAATACCCGTACCTGCCAGTGGCGGTCATAACCGCCTTCGGCAACATGGAAACCGCGGTGGCCGCGCTCAAGGCGGGCGCCTTCGACTTTGTCTCCAAACCTCTCGATCTCAACGATCTGCGCAACATTGTCCGCGCCGCCTTGCGCGTGGGCCAGGCGCCGATCGTCAAAACGGCCGCCGTCACCGGCGGCGCGGAACCTTCCGCCGGCGGCGCCAGGAAAATGCTGGGCAATTCCGCGGTGATCGAAAAAGTGAGGGTCATGATCGAACGCCTCGCCCGAGGACAGGCGCCGGTTTACATCGCCGGCGAATCCGGCACCGGCAAGGAACTCGCTGCGCGACTGATCCATGAGCTGGGCCCACGCGCGGAAAAGCCTTTCGTGCCGGTCAACTGCGGCGCCATTCCCGAAAGTCTCATGGAAAGCGAATTCTTCGGTCATCGTAAGGGCAGTTTCACCGGCGCCGTCTCGGACAAGGACGGTCTTTTCAAGGCTGCCGACAGCGGCACGCTGTTTCTCGACGAAGTGGGCGACCTGCCTCTGTCCATGCAGGTGAAACTGCTGCGTGCGATCCAGGAAAAATCCGTGCGTCCGGTCGGTTCGCAAAGTGAGATCAAGGTGGACGTGCGCATCCTTTCTGCAACCCACAAAAACCTGCAGGACCTGGTGGCGCAGGGAAAATTCCGCCAGGATCTCTATTACCGTCTGAACGTTATCGAGCTGCATATCCCGGCGCTGCGCGAGCGCCCCGAGGACGTCCCCCTGCTCGCCGAAGCGCTGAGCCGCAAGCTTTCCGACAACATGGGCATGAAACCACCGCACCTGACACCGGATGCGGTCGAGTCATTGCAGCGTTATCAGTTCGCGGGCAATGTGCGCGAACTCGAGAATATCCTGGAACGGGCGCTCACCCTGTGTAACGGCACGGAGATCACGGCGCAGGATCTGCAACTTCAGGTCAGCGCCCCCGAAACGGATGGCGAAGACACGGTCATGGGCGGCAAGGAATCGCTGGATGATTACCTGGAGCGGGTGGAGCGGGCCACCATCGAGAAAGCCTTGACTCAGACCCACCAGAACAAAACCGCCGCCGCCAAACTGCTCGGCATCAGCTTTCGCGCCCTGCGCTACAAGCTGGAGAAACTCGGGATCGAATAAATTTTGTTGACGAGCTTGGGCAATATTGCCCAAAAATGGCAGAAACCCAGCCAAAAATCGTGCTGGAAAACTATTTAGGGAGGTGGTAATTTAAAAAAAGTCATTTTATTTCAATAAGTCATGATCGACTTCCAGAAGGTTGTCAGGGAACCGGGGCTGGCACAGATCATGCACATTTATACAGGTTAGACGTTGGCAAATCGCGCAGAGCCTGAACTGAATTGACTTCGGGGCGGGCTTTGCTAAGTGTAGGTAACATGAGGATGTCACGGAAAGCATCGGCCTGGCAGGAAGCCGGGACCCTTTGCTTGCAAACGGTCCCCGTTTAAGGAAAAACAGGGCCGGTTATTTCCGAGACACCCTCGCAACAGCAATATCCAATTGGAGGTTTTATGAAAAAGTTGCAACAGGGTTTTACGTTGATCGAACTGATGATCGTGGTCGCGATCATCGGCATTCTGGCTGCCATCGCGGTACCGGCGTATCAGGACTACACCATCAAGTCGCGCGTTTCGGAAGCGGCGAGCCTCTCCGGGGCGGTCCGTACAGCTATTGACGTGGCCTTCAGTGAAGGTTACAGCTTGGGTTCAATCCCTACGACTCCAGCGAGTCTTAACCTGTCCGCTTCCGCGAGCTACAAGAGCAAATATGTGACGTCGGTAGCATATGATAACAACGGTCTTGTAACTGTCACACTGACCTCCGAAAAATCCCTTGGCACGGCAAAGGCCGGAACAGTAATTTATTCACCAACCGCTCAGGGTGGTAACCTCTCGTGGAGCGTTCTCGGAAGCAGCTCCGTGCCGACCAAGTATCGGCCCAAGAACTAATCCAATATCAGCAATTACGTAATACCTAGTATGAGGGGCGGGAAATCCGCCCCTCTTTTTTTATTTACTGCATACGTTTCATCCGGTAGTGTTGTCCTATACGTAACTTACGTCCGATAAGCCACGGAAGGTGCACAGCACCGCGGCGAAGAGCCCGAGGTAGCCGCGCCTCGCGCGGCGTAAGCCACTGTGGCGTTTCCCAGCCGCAGGGCGGCCGAGGCACTGCCGAAGGCCGAATGGCCGCAGGCAGAATCACGTGCCGTGGCCGAAGACGCGAGGGGGGCTGGGATGTCCCGTCGCGTTTCCTGAGGACCGGTGCACTACGAACTTGACGTTGATCTTTATTGACTGGAATACGAGTTGTTTTTGTTGAACTCAAAAATACATCGCTACCGTATTCAACTCTTACCTGCTTTCATGACTGTCGCCCATCCGCGTCGCCACACAATTCTGTTGTTACTTCTTGCCGTACTTCTGTGTATTGCTGCCTATATACCCGGCCTTTCGGGACCGTGGATATTCGACGACTATACCAACATTATTGACAACAATTATATTCACATCCAGGACCTGAATATCTCCAGTCTGTATAATGCCGCTTTCTCTTTCGAATCCGGTCCTCTCCGGCGACCTGTGTCGATGATCAGCTTCGCGCTGAACTATCATTTTGCTGGAGGTTTGGGAAAAACCTTTTCATTCAAGCTGACCAACCTCGTCATTCATTTGGTCAATACCTTGCTTGTTTTCTGGCTGGCTGCACTGATCTTTTTACGCCTGCGAGTATTACCAGGAACCGAAACCAGATACGTTATTCCCTCCGATAGTACAGCATGGATCCTCGGTGCGTGCGTGGCGCTGGTATGGAGTGTCCATCCTATCCAGCTGACAAGCGTGCTGTACGTGGTCCAGCGCATGACCGAACTCGCGGCAACGTTTACTCTGCTTGGACTCATCTCGTATCTTTGTGGTCGGCGACAAACGACAACGGACAATAAAATCCGTAAGATTTTTCTGATATTTGTGGGGCCGACGGTATTCGGCATGCTGGGTGTGTTCAGCAAGGAGAATGCCGCGCTTCTGCCGCTGTTTATTGCCATTTTCGAACTCTTTCTGTTCCGCGGCGAGTGGCCATGGCGTGATTGGATGAAGATTCCCGTTCAACAAAGACGCCTGATTTCCATATTGAGTGGCTTGTTACTGTTGGCCGCCCTTCTGATGGTTATTTTATATGCACTCCCCCGCTATTCATACCGTAACTTCACGATGATGGAACGTCTTTTTACTGAACCACGCGTGTTGTTTTTCTATCTTTCATTGTTGATTGTGCCGGACATCAGTCGATTCGGCCATCTGCACGACGATATCGCCGTTTCCCCGTCGATCTTCGTTCCCTGGACTACTCTGCCCTCGATCCTCGGTATCCTTGCGCTGGTATCAGCCGGTTTTTATTTTCGACGTGCAAAACCACTACTGGGGCTTGCCCTGCTCTGGTACTTCACCGGACATCTGATTGAATCGACAATATATCCATTGGAAATCGCTCACGAGCACCGGAATTATTTACCATCGTTCGGCTTTGCTCTGGGAGTGACGTCCCTGCTTGTCGATGCCAAGCTGCTGGCTGCACTACGGAGCCGGCTGATCTGGTTTGTCTTCGCAACAATCGTGATTGCACTTACAGCCGTCACATTCATCCGTGCCACACAATGGGCAAACTATGATAGTTTCTATCACTATGAGCTTAGCCATCACCCTGATTCGGCTCGAATCCAATCGGGCTACAGCTCACTGATGTATTTACGGAAACGTTTTCCCGAAGCAGAAACTGCCGTGCGCAAGGCTGCGAGCTTGGCCCCTCATGAAGCAGCGCATGTCATCGATCAGCTATTGATGGACGCACAACAGCAACGGGCACCCGATCCAACCTTACATGCCGAAGTGCTTTCCCGGCTGACGAATGGAAGAATCAGCGCCACGACCGTTATTACCCTCGATCAAGTGAGCGATTGTCTCGAGACTTCGTGCAAATCATTAACACCACTGATGGAACAGTGGCTTGAAACCATATTGAGAAAACCGAACGCGCCGGATCCAGGTTACTTTCAGTACCAACTTGGTCGAATCAAGGCCATCCAAGGAAAATACGGCGATGCGCTCAACCTGTTTCAACGGACATACGAAGCTGATCGACAATTTCTGCATCCGCTGTTCGAGCAAATAAATATTTTTCTCGCGCTCGGCCAAATTGATAATGCAGAATTTGTTCTTGCGGAGCTTAAACGGGCCAATGCTCACGGCCGCTATCCCCGTGACCGCGAAATCACTCAAGTCGAAGCCGATATCGCCCGCCTGAAGCAAGAAAAAGAACCAAACCTGTATTCTCCATCCTCGCCTCGGCAATAGATTTGTGGCAGGATGAGACTTATAATAATTTGAAAACAGATTTGTAGCTTACAATCAATCATCGACAATGGACTATCTCGAACCCGCATATCAGATCCTCCCTATTGTCGATTCGGACCTTGGATTTTTTTCGCCATGCTAACACCTCCAGGTTCACACAAGAGTATCAGCGTTGTTATTCCAGCCAAAAATGAAGCCGCAAATCTTGATCGAATCCTCTCAAAGATCGTTGCGCAATACCCCGATGCAGAGATCATCGTCGTGGATGACGCATCGACCGATGAAACAACACAAATTTGTCAGCGATATCCTGTAACCACAATCCGGCATCCCTATTCGCTGGGTAACGGCGCGGCCATCAAGTCAGGTTTCCGCAACGCCTCTGGCGAGATCGTGGTATTCATTGATGGCGACGGTCAACACGACCCTGCGGACATCAAGAAACTGCTAATCATGCTTGAGCAAGGTTTCGACATGGCGGTTGGCGCCCGCGTAGCGGAATCTCATACCAGCTTGTGGCGCCGCGCCGCCAACGCGCTTTATAACCGGCTGGCAAGCTGGATGGTGAACAGGCCGATACCTGACTTGACGTCAGGGTTACGCGCTGTTCGGGCCACGAAATTCAGGGAATTCCTGCATCTATTGCCAAACGGCTTCTCTTACCCCACCACGATTACCATGTCGTTTCTTCGGGCCGGTTACCCCGTAGGATTTGCCGAGATCGTTGCAAACAAACGAGAAGGGAAAAGCCATATAAATCCGTTGCGTGACGGCGTCCGATTCTTCCTGATTATTTTCAAAATAGGGACACTCTATTCACCCTTAAAACTTTTCCTGCCGTTCAGTCTCTTCTTCCTGTTTACCGGGCTAGGCTACTATGCCTACACTTTCCTGACACACGACCGCTTTACCAACATGAGCGCCCTCTTGTTAAGCGTCTCCGTCCTCATCTTCCTCATCGGCTTGGTTTCCGAACAGATTACAATGCTGCTGTACAGCCGCCGCAACGAATAACAACTTGATTTCTTGATTCAAGTTGTCCCTGTAGATCCCCCGGGGATCGCTGATTACCCAGACCGCCCCAGCACCTTATATCGAAATGGATACACCCTGGGTTGCAGAGGCAGATCAGGAAACGGCTTGCTCAAATGAAGACGATAGGGAGAATCCGGATATCTTTTTACAATTTCATCATTTATGAGAAGTTGATCGTTGTCATAATAGACCCAGATAAATTTTCCTGGATCAACCCGGTCCTTCCCCCACAGTGACTCCCGCGTGAACGTGAGGTCACGCAACTGCGCATCGTTCTTTATGCCATTCTGCCAATGCAGCTCATAGAAGGTAGTAACACGATAACGCCGGAATTGCTCCGGCAACGCGTTCTCGGCGTACAGCAGGTTTATCATGCATTCGTAATAATAATAATACATCGGGTTATAGAGCGATCCATCCTTAACATCGAAAAGAAAAGTTGCGTCCGCCGGCAGAGAAGGAAACCGGGCGACGAAGCTTTTCCAGAATCTCGATTGTCGCTGATGAAAATCCTGATAAAGATCCAGGTTCAGGTTATTGAAAAAAATACTCAGAGAAAGAAATAGCGCTGTCCCTGCACAGAAGATCCGTAATCGCCATACCGATTTTTTTGCAGCTTGATTGAAAAGCATGAAAAGAACAGAACCAATAACAACAGCATACCCGAATTGCGCGATCGTGCCGTGACTGCTGTTAATTCCCCACGTAACCGGCCTGCGAAAAAACTGGAAAAAGGCAAGAGGAAAAACCAGCAAAATAATACCGATGTACAAGGCATCCCTGGCGAGGCTCCGATCGACCTGTCGAAACGGCAATTTGATCAATCCTGCAGCAAGCACTGAACTTCGGTTTTTGATCTTTCCCGCGGGCGACAACAACAGCATGAGCACCATAATACTCGCCACGCTCAGTACAACCGACCACCAGCTGGCGGTCATTATATGTTCCGAAAATATTACCCACTGGAACAACAGAATGAATGCCAGCAAATCCATGATACGCGATCCATCCAGCAGGAACAGGAAATCAGGTTCATACACGCCGGCGTAGATACCAAATGACCTGTACATTAGCTTGTATATTGCAAATGGGACACAGGCGGCAACATAGGGCAACCACTTCAAGAGCGCCGACCTAAAAAGTTCCCATCGTTTTTTTTCATTTTTCTGATGCAGCAGAAACAGGATTACCGCAAAACGCCCCGGCTCAAGAGCCACCACCGCTTCAATAAAAACCGTGTAAGCAACAACCGCGAGGAACAGGCTAATGCCTGACAGGAGCACAGGACGACCACTCTGTAAAGAACGTACTGTAAAATAAAATGAAGAAATTCCGAGAAGGAGACCCAGCCGGTAATTGATTGCCGAAGCATATGGAAGCGTCTGGTCGAGGTAAAATACTGCTAGTGATGCAGCGATAAAAAAAGACAGCAATTTATTCCCGAACAATCGTGAACATGTCGCATAAAGAATCAGCGGCGCACCAATTTGAGTCACTGTATTGAGGCTGTGCCACACCATAAAATACAGGTCCGTATTCTTATGCAACCAGAATAGCGGATACAAGAAGACTCCCAGGGGAACTCTCCGCATTTCAACAAAACTCGTGTTGAGAAAACCCTCCAGCCCATGAGTTGCGTAAAGCGACATCAGCCACGCATTGTCATCCCACATCGTGCCATTTATTGCCCATACGCGTACAAAACTTGCCAATGACAAAAATATTATTACTGCCACAAAGAGCAGTGTTTCGCGATTTCTATTTGGTTTGAGTGGCATGATGTTTCTGGATCTCCATTTTATGGAATTCTCAAGGTTACGCCTTGTGCGCGCCAAGATATGCAACATCACCCATTTGCGCGAGGAGCGAAAACAAACCTTGTGCGCAGGGGAAACGAGGATGTTTCTTGGCCTTGTTCGGGAAACGTTCGGTCAAGCCAGGATTTATACTCAATATCTGGAAATCGCGCGGCAATCTCCTGATTCACGAGCAGCTCACCGTCCCGATAATAGATAAAAATGAACCTGTTTATGTCCATCGTTTGCGTGCCATAATCAGACGCCAAATCAATCCTGACTTTTCCGGAACGCTGCACCTCCGCAGGCACGTGGGCGAAAGGCTGAAAATCTTCGGCCGTAATGATCTTATACCGGTAAAACTCCTTCGTAACCGCTGACTGCGCGTAAAGCAAATTGACAGGAAACTCAATATCGGAATAACGAATATCGGAATAAAGATCTTTGCTGTGGACATCGGCAATTATGTAGATATCCTGGGGCAGGCTTGGAAACCTGCCAAGCAGCTCGACAAGGAACGATGACTGCGATCGCCATGATGCACGATATTGGTCTATGTTGAGATTACTGAAGAAAACGCCAATCCCGATGATGCACCCCGTTATCAGCGCTGGCACCCAAGCAGCCATACGCAGCAATTGGCTGCGCAACTGCCAGCTCCAGAATCGATTGAGCAAATAGCCAATCAATAATGCATAACCCAACTGGCAAAGCACGGCATGTGTGCTGTCCAATCCCCATGAGATGGGTCGTCCAATGAGCTGGAAAAGCAGGAATACCGGAACAATTGAGGCAAGGGCGAACAGAATAATCCTCGATGCATCCTGTCGCGACACCTTTTTGTTGACCATTTCATCGGTTTTGACGCTCGCTCTGTCAGCCATCGATATTTGGTACAGCATTGTCACAACAATGGCCATGACGACAAGCATGGCAAATAACGTCCCTGACTGGATACTGGCCGCATTGAGACCAAGCACGACCCATGGAAAGAAAAAAAAATGCGCCAGGGAAACCGCATATAGCCTGATATCAACCAAGTGCATGATATCCGGTCTATAGAGACCGGCATGCACGCCGGACGTTGGCTCACTGAGCTTGAACACCACTAACGGAAGCGACAACAGCAGAAACGGGATGGATCTTCGTAACGCCACACGCAGATGCTCCCGCCGATACCAGTGTGATGCGCCGGATACAAATGCGAACATCAATAATCTTCCCGGCTCAAGGCACAACGACGCTTCGAGAAACACGTATTGCGCCAATGCCGCCGTTAACAGTGAGCAGACAAATAGCAGATATCTGCCTGCCGGTTTCATGGCCGTGCTTATTGAAAGCACAAGAGACATGGTCATCAGCAGAAGCGCAATCCGGTAATTAATCGCGGATGCATAGCCAATCGTATAATCGAGCGGGAATGCGATAAAGGCGATGCCGGAAAAGAATCCGAGATACCGATTCTTGAACAACCGGCTGATCAATACACAGAGAACGACGGCTGTCAGCGCTAGAATGAAGAGATCCAAACCATGCCACACAGTGAAAAATAAATTCGTATCCCGGTGCAATCGGAAAAACCAATAAAAAAAGACGCCCAACGGTTCCCGTCTCAGGTTCTCGAAGCCCTTTTTTAAAAATTCACCGAGAGTATCCGTGGAATAGATGGCACGTAACCACGCATTGTCATCCCATATTACATCTTGAATCTGCCAGACACGGCCATATGTCACCAGAGTCAGCAACATCAGCCAAAAAGAATAACTCCCCAGAATCGTCGCAAACACGCCATATTTATTTCTTTCCGGCATATCGCTATAAGTAGCTCAGTTCCTAAGCAGATACAACCGTGAAAAAGACGATACGCCGGCGTCAGCGCAGCGATTCAACCGAAAACCACACATGTATATCCGCGCAACCCGGCCATGCCTCATGGTTTTCTTTTCAACAATAGAATTGTCCAGGGCAAAGGCGTACGCATTTCCAGCACCGTGAACACGGGCTCGACGAAATATCGAAATGACTTTGCGCTCCAATGCTGGATATGTCCGGGAGTGTTCCCGAAATCTCCGATATATTTTCCGCGCATCAGATTGAGCGCCCTCCATATCGGTTCGCGCGGCACCGACACCATGGCATATTTGCGGCTCACCCTCGCTATCTCGCTCAAGGCAGTCCGCGGGTCCTCCAGGTGCTCGAGAACCTCCAAGCAGAGAACAAAATCGAAAGACGATGCCTTGCGGTTCAGCTTGTAGATGGATTCCTGACTGACCGGAACACCGGGATTGCGTTGCCGGGCCAGATGAACG
>JACXTT010002051.1_pt1 | contig 32477 bp, 31 predicted proteins | sample 9270951 | NCBI WGS metagenome assembly JACXTT01 (sample SAMN15532306, study PRJNA645909) | rock metagenome | isolation source: weathered quartz diorite | place: Puerto Rico | collected 2017-06-21
AGCAGTTTGTCCAGGGTCGCGAGCTGCTTGCGGATGCGCTCGTGGCAGTGTTTCAGCACTGCAATTGGCTGGTCGAATCCGGGGGCTGTGTCAGGGAGAAAGTTGCTCATCATGGCATTCCGTTCGTGTGATGCGTCATTTTAGAGCAGTCCTGTAGGCAACGTCCGTTAAAATGGCGGAATGACAGATTTAGCCCCTCCTGACGATATTGATTTTGACCGCCGTTTTGGCGGTTTGGCACGCCTGTATGGCGCCGCTGCCCTGGAACGCTTCCGCAGTGCCCATGTCTGCGTGGTTGGCGTGGGCGGCGTGGGCTCGTGGATTGTCGAGGCCCTGGCCCGCAGCGCCATTGGCGAACTGACCCTGGTTGACCTGGACAATGTGGCCGAATCGAACATCAACCGCCAGATCCAGGCCATGAGCGGCACCCTGGGCATGGCCAAGATTGATGCCCTGGCCGAACGCATCGCCCAGATCAACCCTTTCTGCAAGGTCAACCTGGTGGAAGATTTCATCACGCCGGACAACCTGGACCAGATGCTCAACGGTCGCGGTTTCGACCATGTAGTAGACGCCATCGACAGTGCCAAGGCCAAGGCCGCCCTGATCGCCTGGTGCCGCGACAAGGCCATGCCACTGGTGATCATCGGCAGTGCAGGCGGGCAGACCGACCCGACCAAGATCCAGCTGCGCGACCTGGCCCGCACCGAGCAGGAACCCTTGCTCAAGCGCGTGCGCAAACTGCTGCGCAACCAGTATGGCTACCCGCGCGGGCACAAGAACAAATTCCATGTCGATGCCGTGTTCTCGATGGAGCCCCTGCGCTTCCCCGAGGGCGACCCGAGCTGCTCAGTGGACGCCGACGACCGCGGTGTCACCGGCCTCAATTGCGCCGGCTTTGGTTCTTCGGTGGTGGTGACGGCGACCTTTGGCATGGTCGCGGCCAGCCATGTGCTGAACCGCCTGGCCGCCGACGTGGCGCCGCCCGTGGATGCTGTGCAGCCCGACACTGCCTTGGTATCATGAGCAACTGAATTCGTAAGCATCGTTTTTTCTCGTTTGAAGGACCACCATAATGAAGATTGCTGTATTCCGCCTTTGTGCGCTGCTGATGCTGGCCATCGGCGCCCAAGCCATGGCTGCCGGCCCGACTGACGCGCTGGCCGCTTCCGTCGTTGAGCCCCTCGTCAAGACGGACACCAAAGTGGGTAGCGGTGCGGAAGCGTCGATTGGCGCGACCGTCTCGGTCCATTACACGGGCTGGCTGTACAAGCCGCTGGCGCGCGACCAGCACGGCTTGATGTTTGATTCTTCGGTTGGCCATATGCCGCTTGAATTCCGCATCGGCGCGGGCCAGGTCATCAAGGGCTGGGAGCAGGGCGTACAGGGCATGAAGGTGGGCGGCAAGCGCACGCTGATCATTCCAGCCTACTTGGGCTATGGTGGCAAGGGCAACGGCAATATTCCCCCTGGCGCCACCTTGATTTTCGATGTTGAACTCATGGAAGTGAAATAAGATGACCCGGACTCCTTCGCGCCTCGCATTCGCCGTACTGTTTGCCTTCTGCGCCCAAGCACTGGCGGCTGATTCTGCACCAGCACCGTCGGCAGCAACAGCGAAAGCCGCTGAACCAGCACAGGCTGCAGAACCGGCTAAAGCAGCAGAACCAGCCAAGGCAGCAGAACCAGCCAAAGCAGCAGAACCGGCACAAGCGGCCGCGCCCGCACCTGCGGCAGAACCTGCCGCGGCACTGCCACCTTTGATCGTGACCGATGTCAAAGTGGGCAAGGGCGCCGAAGCCGTCGCCGGCAAAGTCGTGCAAGTGCATTACACGGGCTGGCTGTTCGACGGTTCGGCCAAGAACCAGCGCGGCAAACAATTCGACAGCTCGCGCCAGCCCGGCCGCACGGCGCTGGAATTCACACTGGGCACGGGCCGCGTCATTAAGGGCTGGGACCAGGGCGTGGCAGGCATGAAGGTAGGTGGCAAGCGAACCTTGCTCATCCCCAGCGCACTGGCTTATGGCGAACGTGGCGCAGGTAAAGGCGTCATTCCGCCGAATGCCACCTTGCTGTTTGATGTTGAGCTCATGGGTGTGAAGTAAGCACCATTTAAGCGTAAGGGCATTTGACGTTTCACCCATCCGGAGGGCTTGCCATGAGAATTGCCAATGATGTCACCGAACTGATCGGGAACACGCCGCTGGTAAGGATCCGCAAGCTGGCCGGGACCCATGCCCAAGTGCTGGGCAAGCTGGAATTCTACAATCCTGGCCACAGCGTCAAGGACCGGATCGGCCTGGCCATGATCGAGGCGGCAGAAGCGGCCGGCAAAGTTCGGCCGGGCACCGTCATCGTTGAGCCCACCAGTGGCAATACGGGCATTGCGCTGGCCATGGTGTGCGCGGCGCGCGGCTACCACTGCATCCTGACCATGCCCGAAACCATGAGCTCGGAGCGGCGCATACTGCTGCGGGCCTACGGTGCAGAGCTGGTGCTCACGCCCGGCAGCGAGGGCATGCTAGGGGCGATCCGTCGCGCCGAAGAACTGGTCAAGGCCAATCCCCATTACTTCATGCCCCAGCAGTTCGATAACCAGGCCAATCCTGAAGTGCACCGCCGCACCACGGCCGAAGAAATCTGGCGCGACACGGACGGGCAGGTCGACATCCTCATTGCTGGTGTCGGCACGGGCGGCACCATTACCGGTGCCGGCGAAGTGCTCAAGGCGCGCAAGCCTGGCATCCAGGTCATCGCGGTCGAGCCGGAGGCCTCGCCCATGCTGTCCAAGGGGACCAAGGGCCCCCATCCCATCCAGGGCATCGGCGCGGGCTTTGTTCCGTCCGTGCTCAATACCAAGGTCTACGACGAAATCATCGCCGTGAAAGCAGAAGATGCGTTTTCCACGGCGCGCCGCGCGGCCATGGAGGAAGGGCTGCTGGTGGGGATCTCATCCGGCGCTGCCCTGTGGGCGGCCAGCCAGGTCGCCGCGTGGCCCGAGAATGCGGGCAAGATGATCGTCGCCATCATCCCGTCGTATGGCGAACGCTACCTGAGCACCGCCTTGTTCAACGGCTTGGCCAATTAAGTCGATGTGGGCACACAGTGCCCACCCTACGTTGAATCGTAAGGCTTGTCGGGTGGCGGTAGGGTGGGCGGGGCCGCCTAGGACTTTGTGCCCACGCGGAAGCTGGCAATACCTAGGCGCCTAGTGCTTGTGCCCGTGCTCGCCGTGCAATGAGCAGTCATGCACGGTCGTACCTTGCTCGACTTGCAGTGTGCAGTGGTGGATAGAAAACTTCCCTTTGATGCCGGCGACGATGTCATCCAGCGCCTGGTCGCCCGGGTAACCTGCCGGCATGACCAGATGGGCCGTCAGCGCCGTTTCGGTCGTGCTCATCGCCCAGATATGCAAGTCATGGATCTCGCGCACGCCTGCAACGTGGAGCAGGTGTTGCCTGACCTGTTCCGGATCGACATTGGCAGGCACAGCAGCCAGCACCAGGTTGAGTGATTCGCGCAGCAGGCCCCAGGTGCCCATCAGGATCATGACGACGATCGCGATACTGACGACCGGGTCCAGCCAGCTCCAGCCGGTGGCCATGTAGACCAGGCCGGACACGAGCACGCCAAACGAGATGGCTGCGTCGGCCGCCAAGTGCTGGTAGGCCGCTTTCATATTCAAGTCATGTTTGCTGCCTGCCATAAATAGCCAGGCCGATGCGCCGTTGACCAAGATGCCAATGCCGGCCACCACGGAGACCATCAGGCCTGCGACCGGTGCCGGCTGCGACAGGCGGTGCACGGCTTCCCAGGCAATGGCGCCGCAGGCGAGCATCAACAGCAGGGCATTGAGCAGTGCAGCCAGGATCGACGAGCTGCGCAAGCCATAGGTGTAGCGCTTGCTGGGTGCGCTGCGGGCCAGCATGGCGGCGCCCCAGGCCAGCACCAGCCCCATGACGTCGGACAGGTTGTGACCTGCATCGGCCATCAGGGCGGTGGAGTTGGCGACGAAGCCGTAGAAGAATTCGATGGCGACGAAGACGGTGTTCATGCCAATGGCCAGAGCAAAGGCGCGCAGGTTGCCCTCTGGGTCAAAGTGGTGATGGTGGCCGTGATGACCATGACCGTGGTGATCATGACCGTGGTGGTCGTGGCCACCATGATCGTGGCCGTGCCCATGATCGTGACTGTGGCTGGCAGCTACCTGCTTGCCATGGCTGTGTCCATGGCCATGGTCATGGTCATCGTGATTGTGGTGTACGTGCTCGCCATGAGCGTGCTCGTGGTCCTTGTGTCCATGTGCGTCGTGGTCATGGCCATGGTCGTGGGCGCGTTTGTCGTCTTTGTTCACGGCTTCTGCATTTCTGCTGCAATGGTGTTGCGGGTTTTCTGGTCCAGCTTCTGGATCACTTTGCCCAGTTTTTCACTGTTCTTGATGGCGGCGCTTTGTTCCACCGTCAGTTCCTTTGCTTGCACAATGGGCGCGGGAATGACGGGCGGCCGGAAGAAAATGGCCTGGCCAATCAATACCAACATGGCGCACAGCACGGCGGCACCGGCAGCGGCGATGGCGAGGCGTTTGTCGGGCAGGGCAGGCGCGGCTGGCGGCGGCACCTCGGCCACTTTGCTGCTGCGCCGCTTGGGCGGGGCCGCATGCATGGTGCCAGCCTGTTCGGTCAGGGCGCGCGTGGCCGCTTCGATTTGGGCCACATGGCGTTCCACCGTCTCTTCCAGCACCGCTTCGTTCAAGGCCACCAGCGCAAAGATCGGGTCGTCGATATCGATCTTGACGCCGGTTTTTTCAAACACCAGGCTGCGCAGTTTTTGCTGGTCCATGGGCTTACCAGGAGACGTTATCGAGTTGCTCGAACAGGTCGCGGAACACGACCTTGATGCGCTGCTTTTCCATCACATTGAATTTATCGCTTTCTTTGACTTCGTCTGCCGTCAGGCGGGCCGTGTTCATCTTCTTGATGTCGGCGCCAAAGGTGTCGGCATTGCGCTGGGTCAGTACGATACGGCCGACCACCCGTTCCTGGTGTTCGGCATAGGTGGCCGATTCGGTGAACACCTTGCCACTGGCCGACTTGAGCTGGCCGAAGTGCTCGTTCTCCCACAACACCAGCGGCACATTGGTGGACTTGGCAGTCGACACAAAGCCCATGGCCGTGTCGTGCAGGGTGTCGCCGCCGCCTACGATGGTGTGGATATACACCTTGCGGCCTGAATCCTGCAGCAGCGAGAAGCAGTCGTTTTCGATCAGGTAGCCCATCAGCGGTGAGAAGGTGTTGGCGCCATTGTCAATCACGCAGTTGCCTTCTTCTTCCAGGATGTCGATCATCAGCGCGTCAAAGCGCTTGGGGTCGATGTTGCGGGTGTCCGTCATGACCGGTACGTGCTTGACGTCCATCGCCTTGTAGCGCGAGAAGGTGGCATTCTCCTGGTCGGTGTCGTAGCAGCGCAGCTTGGCTTCGTCCTTGGGGGCAATCCATTGGGCCAGGATGGTCGACACAAGGGTCTTGCCAATGCCGCCTTTGCCTTGCAGGATGAAGTGAACCGTGTTTTGCATCGAAAAACTCCTCTTTGAACCCGGTCAATCTACCAGCAAGGCCAGAATGGCACAAGCGCTATGCCGTCTTAGTGGCACTGGCCGCTGCCTTTGTCGGGCGCTGGCGGCAGGCCGTAGCCGTCGTAGCTCGCTTCCAGGAACTCCCAGGCATAGGCCCCTTTGGACAGGGTCAGCCTGAGTACGCCGCTGCGGCTGTTCTCGCGCCGTTCGCTATTGGCTTTGGCGAACAGGAAGGGGGTCAGCTGGGCGCCGCCCGTGCCGACGACAAATTGGCGCAGGCCGGTGGGGCCGGGCCGGCCCTCGACGTCTTGCGGGGCGAAGCGTTCATAGTCGTGGTCGTGCCCGGACAGCACCAGTGCAGCGCCGGCCGCCTGCAGGAGGCGCCAGGCCTCGCGCATGCGCGGGCTGCCGCCATGGAAACCCGAACTGAATACCGGGTGGTGCCAGTAGGCCAGCGTGCAATGGGCAGGGTGGGCTGCCAGGTCGGCCTTGAGCCAGTCGAGCTGGGCCTGCTGGGCGGCGCCGTCCAGGTTGCTGTTCAGGGACACCAGGTGCCAGTCGCCCAGCTCGAAGCTGTAATAACCCTTGCCGACCCGTTCACCAAAATAGCTGAAGTAGCCGGAGGCGCGGCCGCCCGCATACTCGTGGTTGCCCGGTGCGGGGTAAGTGATGGCCTTAAAGCGGCCCCAGGTCGGTCCGTAACAATCGGTGAATTCGGCCAGTTTCCCGACCGGGTAGGTGTTGTCGCCCAGGGTCAGCACGGCGCTGGTGGAGGAGCCTGGCAGGGCCGCCATGTCGGCCGCCATGCGTTCGGCGGTCAGGTGGGCGCCAGAAAGGCGCGGGGCCTGGCCGCGGCAAGCCGCAATATCGCCAGCGGCGTACACGACCACCTCGCCGGCCGGCGCCGGCGCAGCCAGCAAGGCCGCAGCGGCAGCCAGGGCGGCCAGTAGAATTAAGCTATTCAATGAAACGCAGCAGGCCTTGCAGGGCGTGGATCACGGTCTGCTCGCGCACGGCTTGGCGGTCGCCCGAAAACACCAGGCGTTCCGTATGGGTGTGCTCGCCACGCGACCAGCCGAAGCACACGGTGCCCACCGGCTTGCCCGGCACCGCGCCCGTTGGCCCGGCAATGCCGGTGGTCGACAGGGCCACATGGGCATTGCTGTTGGCGCAAGCGCCTTCCGACATGGCGGCCGCCACTTCTTCGCTGACCGTGCCATGCTGGGCGATCAGGGCCGCCGGCACGTCCAGCATTTCGGTTTTGGACGCGTTGGAATAGGCCACATAGCCGCAGTCAAACCAGCCCGTGGAACCGGCAATTTCCGTAATGGCCTGGGCCACGCCGCCGCCGGTGCAGGACTCGGCGGTCGACAGCAACAGGCCCTTCGCTTGCAGTGCCCGGCCCACTTGGGCTGCCAGGTCGATGATTTGAGTGCTCACGTCAAGCTCCTTTAGGGGGATAACAAAATAGTATGCAATAAACCCTTACCTTGCCAGTGATTTACTTTACCATGCCACCCGTCGATTGCACTGAACTTTAAAGCAACATTTTCACAGGTGGGCACACGCCAAGACACAAATCCATGGCATTGCGCAAGGCAAATCAGTATCCTTGATGATGCACGCTGCATTGTCCCCCCCAAACCCCGAGGGAATCACCGTGGATATTAAAAAATCTTTGCAACCTTCTCCGTTGCTCCTTGCCGCATTGGTAAGCCTGTCCACCCCGAGCTGGGCCATGCCCGGCCCCGATAACCTGGCCAATATGTCGCTTGAAGAACTGGCAAATATCGAAGTGACGTCCGTGTCCAAACGCTCCGAGCGTTTATCCGGGGCCAGTGCGTCCGTGTTTGTGATTCGCGCCAACGACATCCGCCGCGCCGGGGCCACCACCCTGCCCGAGGCCTTGCGCCTTGCGCCCAACCTGCAAGTGGCGCACACCGATGCCCGCAATTATGCGATTACTGCGCGCGGCTTCAATAACGTGCTCGAGAACAAACTGTTGGTGCTGATCGATGGCCGCACCGTCTACTCGCCCCTGTTTTCCGGCGTGTATTGGGACGCCCAGGACGTGGTGCTGGAAGACATCCTGCGCATCGAAGTGATCAGCGGCCCGGGCGCCACCCTGTGGGGTGCCAATGCGGTCAATGGCGTCATCAATATCATCACCCGCAATGCCGCCGATACCGACGGTGCATTGGCCACCATCGGCGTGGCGCGCGACCAGCGCAACGGGTCGGCGCGCTATGGCAAGGCCAGCGATGACGGTGGCTGGCGCATGTATGGCAAATTTGTTGAACTGGACGACACCACCAATGCCAAAGGGCAGTCGACCGTCACGGGCATGCGCCGCCAGCAGGCTGGCTGGCGCTACGACAATGGCGTGTCTGGCAATACCAATACCGTCCAGGGTGATCTCTACCAGGGCAGCATGCGCCAGCTGGGTACGCCGGAGATCCTGATCGGTGGCGCCAACCTGCTGGCCCGCATGGTGCGGGCGCAGGCCGACGGCGGCGAACTGAGCGTGCAAACCTATTTCGACCAGACCCGGCGCGACCAGCCCAATGCCTTCAATGAGCACCTGAACACCTTTGATATCGAGCTGCAGCGCAGCCTGGCGCCGATTGGGCGCCACAGCATCGCCGTCGGTGGCGGCTACCGGCACGCCAAAGACGACGTGATCAATGCAAGCAACTTTGCCTTCCTGCCAGGCGAGCGCACCCTGGAGTGGTCGAACCTGTTTGCCCAGGATGAGATCAGCCTGACGGAGACGGTGAAAACCAGTGTGGGCCTGCGCTATGAGCACAATAGCTATACGGGCAAGGAGTTCCTGCCCAGCGCGAGCATTTCCTGGCAGGCGGCGCCGCACCACCTGCTGTGGGCCCAGCTGGCGCGTGCCATCCGTGCACCATCGCGCATCGACCATGATTTCTATTCGCCCAGCAAGCCACCGTTTTTCGTGGGCGGCGGACCAAACTTCGAATCGGAAGTGGCCCGCACGGCACAACTGGGCTACCGGGGCCAACCGGCGCCGACACTGAACGTCTCGCTCACCGTGTACGGCGTCGATTATGACGATTTGCGCACGCTCGAACCCAATCCTGCGGGTGCCGGCGCCGTGTTCATGAACAAGGCCTATGGCAGCGGCGCCGGCGTTGAACTGTCGGCCAGCTGGGATGTACTGCCGCATTGGCGCCTGACGGGCGGGGCGACGGCGCAGCGCCTGCGGATCCAGACCCGCAAGGACAGTGCCGATCTCTCCGGCGCAGTCGGCCTGGACAACAACGACCCAAGCAGCTGGAGCCAGGTCCGCTCCAGCTACGACATTTCCGACACCTTGCAGTTTGACCTGTCGGTGCGCCATATCGGCGCCCTGCCCAAGCCTAGCGTGCCGGCCTATACCTCGGTTGACGCGCGGCTGGGCTGGACGCTGTCGCGCAAGGTGGAGGTGTCGCTGCTGGTGCAAAACCTGTGCGCCACTGACCATGCGGAATGGGGCGCGCCAGCTGGCCGCAGCGTCTTGCCGCGTACCTTGTTTGGACGGGCTACGTGGCGCTTCTGACGCACTGTCGATGGCGTACGCTGGCACTGCTGGCCAGCTGCCTGCTGCTCATGCTGGCGTTTGCCGCGCCGGCGCAGGCCGAAGGAGGGCTGGTCGAACGCCAGGTCAAGGCGGCCTACTTGTTCAAGTTCGCCAGTTTCGTCGAATGGCCAGACGGCGCCTTTGCCCTGCCCTCGACCCCCTTGGTGATCGGCGTGGCAGGCAACGATGCGCTGGCCGAGCAACTGGACTATGTGGCGGCCGGGCGTGCCATCAATGGGCACAATGTGCAGGTGCGGCGCGTGCGCCGCGGCGACAAGCTGGCCGGGCTGCATATCCTGTTTGTTGGCGGCAGCGACCGTGCGGCGGTGACGGAGTGGATCGACGGTGCGCGCAGCGGCGCGGTGCTGACCGTGTCGGACACGCCAGAAGCATTTGCGGCCGGTTGCATGGTCAATTTCGTCATCAATGATGAGAAGGTCAGGTTCGAAGTCGCGATGCGCCACGTGAACGCCGGCCACATTCGCATCAGCGCGCGCATGTTGTCGGTGGCTTCACGGGTCTGGCCCGGAGGTGGCCCATGATCCGCCTGCGCTCCATCCGCCAAAAATTGGGCGCCGTGGCCCTGCTGACGACCCTGGTGTCGCTGATCCTGTCGGTGACCTTGATCGTCGGCTACGACCTGCGCAACTACCACCGCGCCCTGGTCGACGACATGGCCAGCCAGGCCGAGCTGCTGGCCCATATGACGGCGCCGGCGCTGAGCTTTGACGATGCCCGCCTGGCGGCACAGAACCTGGGGTCCTTACGCATTCGTCCTCAGATGCGGGCGGGCGGCATATACGATGCACGCGGCAAACTGTTTGCCACCTACCTGGCCAAGGGCGAGCGGCGCCCGCCGCCCAGTGCGCCCGGATCAGAGCGCCTGGCCGTGGGCAGCGACGAACTGGAAGTGGTCAAGCTGATTGTAGAAGACGGCGAGGTGCTCGGCAGTGTCTACCTGCGCGCCGAGTATGCGCTGTCGGCCCGCCTGCTCGACTACCTGTACATTGCCCTGCTGGTGACCGTGCTGGCCATGCTGGTGGCCTTTGTGCTGGTGCGCCGGCTCGGCCATATCATCACGGCGCCCGTGCTGGCCATTGCCGACATCGCCCATGAAGTGGTGGGCACGCGTGACTATTCGCGCCGGGCGCCGCGCATTTCCGACGATGAGGCGGGCGACCTGGTCGACGCCTTCAATGCCATGCTGGCCGAAATTGAACGCGAGGCTGACAAGCTTTCCCGCGCGCGCCAGGAAGTCATGCAGCTCAATGAACAGCTGGAGCGGCGCGTGCAGGAGCGCACCATGCAGCTGGAAAATGCCAATGCCGAACTGGCGGTGGCGATGGAAGCGGCGCGTGACGCCAGCCAGGCCAAGTCCACCTTCCTGTCATCGATGAGCCACGAGTTGCGTACGCCGCTCAATGCCATCCTTGGCTTTGCGCAGATTATGGCTTCCGATGCCCTGCCTTCGACGCCCCAGCAGAAAAAGGACTTTGCTACCCATATCCTCAAATCGGGCCGCCACCTGCTCACCCTGATTAATGAGATGCTCGACTTGGCCAAGGTGGAGTCGGGCACGGTGACCCTGTCGATGGAACCGGTCGCGTTGGACGCCGTGCTGGCCGAATGCAAGTCCATGGTCGAGCCGATTGCCAGCGGGCGCAGCGTGCGCCTGCTGTTCCCCGAAGCGGCGCCGGAAATCGTGGCGGCCGACCGCACCCGCCTCAAACAGGTGCTGCTGAACCTGCTGTCGAACGCCATCAAGTACAACCGCGAAAAAGGCGTGGTGGTTGTGTCTTGCCACCACGGCAGCAATGGCTCGGTGCGCATCGCGATCCAGGACACGGGCCAGGGCCTGACGCCGGAGCAGGTCGACAGCCTGTTCGTGCCCTTCAATCGCCTGGGCCAGGAGTACGGCGAGGAAGAGGGCAGTGGTATCGGCCTGGTGCTGACCAAACGCCTGGTGGAAATGATGAAAGGGAGTATCGGCGTATCGAGCAGCCTCGGCGTCGGCACCGTATTCTGGATCGAGCTGGAGCCGGCCCAGGACAATATGGCGAAGGGCCAGGTCGACATGGCGATGGACGTGGCGCTGGCGCCGCGCAAGCGCGACACCAGCGTGCGCACCGTGCTGTACGTGGAAGACAATCCGGCCAACCTGAAGCTGGTGCAGGAGATCTTCGGCTTCCGGCCCGAATGGCAGTTGCTGTCGGCTGGCGACGGCCTGGCCGGCGTTGAACTGGCGCGCGCCAAGCTGCCCGATGTGGTGCTGATGGACCTGGACCTGCCCGTCCTGACTGGCGTGGAAGCCCTGCGCATGTTGCGCGCTGATCCCCGCACCAGTGCCATTCCCGTGATTGCCCTGACGGCCAGCGCGATGGCTGCCGATGTGGAAAAGGGCCTGGCCAGCGGCTTCTTCCGCTACCTAACCAAGCCGATCAATATCACTGAATTGACGGCGGCGCTTGATGCCGCCATTGCCGCCACCACCGCAGCCTGAACCCGATCACCACGACCACTGCCTGAGCCCTGTGGCCGCGGCCATGCATAAGGCAGTCCAGCTGCTGCAAGCGCGTACTCAGCTGAAGTGGTCGAATCCTTTGAGGTCCAAGCGCAGTGGCTGGCCACCTGCATCCACATAGCGCAAGCCCTGGCCTGCCTCGACTTGGCCGACCCGGGTGACGGGCGTTGCGCAGGCCAGGCCCGCGGCCATGATGGCATCACGCTGCGCAGGCGGCGCGGTGAAGCACAGTTCGTAGTCGTCGCCGCCGGCCACCGTGAAGCGGCGGCGCAGCGCGCCGTCCTGGCGGGCCAGTACGGGGCCGGCCGGCAGCAAGTCGACGTCCAGCCGCGCGCCCACCCCCGAGGCTTCCAGGATATGGCCCAAGTCGCCGACCAGGCCGTCGGAAATATCGAGGGCCGCGTGGGCCAGCCCTTGTTCGGCCAGCGCCCGGCCCAGCGCCACGCGCGGCGTGGGCATATGCATGTGGGCGGCCGCTTCGTCCTGGCTGGGGCCGTCGAGGGCTACTTCACCGCGGTAGCCGGCCAGCGCCAGGCGGGCGTCGCCCAAGGTACCGGAGATCCAAATGTCGTCACCTGCTTTGGCCGCATCGCGCCGCAGGGCTTGGCCGGGCTGGAGTTGGCCAAACACCGTGATGCAGATGGTTAGCGGGCCCTTGGTGGTGTCGCCGCCGATCAATTCGCAGTCATGCAGGTCGGCCAGGCCAAACAGGCCGCTGGAAAAACCCGCCAGCCAGGTCCGGTCCGCTTCTGGCAGGGCCAACGCCAGCGTGAAGGCGGTGGGGCGCGCGCCCATGGCGGCCAAGTCGGACAGGTTCACGGCCAGGCTTTTGTGGCCCAGCATCCGGGCGTCGGCGCCGGCGAAGAAGTGGCGGCCTTCGACCAGCATATCGGTCGACACGGCCAGTTGCATGCCCGGCGCGGGCGCCAGCAGGGCGCAGTCGTCGCCGATGCCCAGCACGGCGCGGCCGGGCCGGTCACGCCGGAAGTATTGTTTGATCAAGTCGAATTCGGAGAGCATGTGCGATCATACCTGAGCGTGTCGGTAGCGCCTACCGCGCAAGCGCTGCTGGCGGGCGCTGGAGTGCTGGTCCGAACCTGCTCTTCCGGACTTGATCAGGCCAACTCGCCTTGCGTCGCTTGCGCCAGTTCGTCCTGCAGTTGCTTGCGCGCTGCTGGCGTCATGGGTGCCACGCCAAAGCCGCGCAGCACGCCTTGCTTGTCGATAAAGCGCGCGATGGTTTGCGGCGCCTCTCCCGTATCGACCCAACTGCCTTCGCTGCCGGCAGGCGGTGGCGCCAGCGCCAGGCGGCAGCTGCTGGTCTTGACGACAACGGCGTCCTGGCCCAGCGCGATGGCGGTGGGGTTGCCGGCCAGCGTGCGGGCGATGGCGCGGCTTGCTGCCATCAGCGGGGCCACATAGGGCAGTACGCCATTGCCCTCATATTCAGCGCAGTCACCCAAGGCGTAGATGTTCGGCACGGTGGTCTGGCCAAACGCATTGACGACGATGCCGCGCCGCGTCTCCAGGCCTGCCTCCCTGGCCAATGCCGTGTCCGGGCGCAGGCCCACGGCGGAGATCACCATATCGGCATCGACGCTGCTGTCGTCGGCCAGGTCCACGCGCAGCGCTGCTGCTGCCGTTGCGGCTTCGCCTTCCATGGCGTTGACTGCCTTGGCAACGGTACCCAGGCGTAGCGTGATTGGTCGGCCCTTCCAGGCATCCTGCAGGGCACGCGAGACGCTCGGCGCCGCCAGCGCCGCCAGTGGGCGCGGGTTCGGATCGACCAAGGTCACCTGGTGGCCGGCGCCAGCCAGGTCGTCGGCAAATTCGCAGCCGATCAGGCCAGCACCGAGGATCGCCACGCGCGCCGGCCGGCCAATGTCGGCCAGGCGTTCGCGCAGCAGGGCGTAGTCGTCCAGGTGGTTCACCGACAGCACACGGTCGGCTGCATTGCCGGCCAGGGGCAGGCGGATCGGCTGCGCGCCCAATGCTAGCACCAAGGCGCTGTAGCGAAATTCGCCGCTGGTGGTGATGATCGTATTGGTTTGCGGACGGATCGCTGTCACGCTGGTGTGTGGCAGCACAGTGGCATTCAATTGCGCTGCCATCATCTCGCTGCTAGCGCTTTGCAGGTCCTGCGCTTGCTTGCCAAGGGCGAAGGCATTCGACAGCATGGGTTTGGCATACGAGCTGCCGCCATCGCGGGTGACGATCAGCAGGGGCAGGTCACTGTCCTGCTTGCGCAGTTCGCGCGCGAGGCTGTAGGCCGCCATGCCGGCGCCGACGATGATGACGGGGTCCTTGTGCATCTTAGATTTCCACCATCTCGAAGTCGGCCTTGGCAACGCCGCAGTCCGGGCAAGCCCAGTCTGCCGGGATATCGGCCCAGCGCGTGCCGGGGGCGATGCCGTCTTCAGGCAGGCCGGCCTGTTCGTCGTAGATGAAGCCGCAAACGATGCATTGGAAGGTTTTCATGGTGGTCCTTATAAACAGTGGGGAAGATCATTGGTCGGTCAGTTGGCAGCAGCCTGACAAGCAGGGTGTCGCATAAGCCAGTGTCAAGGCGCCTGGCGCCCTGACGAGTTCAAGCGGCTTTGGCCAGTTTGTCGAGGGCCTCACGGTAGTGGTTGGCGTGGCGCTCTTCCACCTTGGCCAGCGCGGCGAAGCGCTTGGCAGCGATTTCCAGCGTGCGCCTGAACTGGGCGGCGTGCTGTTTCGACTCTTCGATCTGTTCGTCGTATTCGGCCACGGCAGCGGCATTGCCTTCTTCGACGGCCAGGTGGCGGAATTTCGGGTACATCTCGGTGTATTCGTAGGTCTCGCCCTCGATGGCGATTTCCAGCGCACGGGCGGGGGTCAGCTGCTCTTTGGGATACAGCAGGTCGAGGTGGCCGAAGGCGTGGGCCACTTCCTGGTCGGCCGTCGCTTCAAAGGCTTCGGCCACGTCGATGGCGCCGCTTGCCCTGGCCAGTTTGGCAAAGTAACGGTACTTGATGTGGGCCATCGATTCGCCGGCAAAAGCGGCTTCCAGGTTGGCGATGGTGACGGATGCGGTAGGGTTGGCCATGCTATTCTCCTCTGATGATTAACAAATGCAATCGGTATGTGAGGAATGATAGCTAATGCAGGTTGATAAATAAAATTGATTGTTTAGATCAACGCGATAGTATTTACACTCATCGTACAACTTTGTGATAATACCTAGGGCGGGCGCTGGCTGGCTCTGCTAGAATCATTAGCCCCGGAGAACTGTTAGGAAGGCTGTACAGAATGGATTCGTCATCGGACAAGAAAGAAGAATTGCGCCAGCAACTGCGTGTGGCGGCCCTCGAATACCACGAAATTCCCCGTCCCGGCAAAATCAGCGTCACCCCCACCAAACAACTCCTGAACCAGCGCGACCTGGCCCTGGCCTACTCGCCCGGCGTGGCGGCCCCCTGCGAAGAGATCGTCAAAGATCCGGCCAATTCCTACAAATACACGGCGCGCGGCAACCTGGTCGCCGTCATCTCCAACGGCACCGCCGTCCTTGGCCTTGGCAATATCGGTCCGCTCGCTTCCAAGCCTGTCATGGAAGGCAAGGGGGTGCTGTTCAAGAAATTCGCCGGTGTTGACGTGTTTGACATCGAGATCAACGAGCTGGATCCGGACAAGCTGGTCGACATCATCGCTTCGCTGGAACCGACATTCGGCGGCATCAACCTGGAAGACATCAAGGCGCCCGAGTGCTTCTATATCGAGCGCCAGCTGCGCTCGCGCATGAAGATCCCCGTCTTCCATGATGACCAGCACGGCACCGCCATCATCGTCGGCGCCGCCATCCTCAATGGCCTCAAAGTCGTCGGCAAGGACCTCAAGAAAAGCAAGCTGGTGGTCTCCGGCGCCGGCGCCGCCGCCCTGGCCTGCCTGGACCTGATCGTCGACCTGGGCTTCCCGATCGAGAACATCTTCGTCACCGACCTGGCCGGCGTGGTGTACAAAGGCCGCACCGAGCTGATGGACCCGGACAAAGAGCGCTTCGCCCAGGCCACTGACAAGCGCACCCTGTCTGAAGTGATTGACGGCGCCGACATCTTCCTCGGCCTGTCCGCCGGCGGCGTGCTCAAGCAGGACATGGTCAAGCGCATGGCCGACAAGCCCCTGATCCTGGCCCTGGCCAACCCGACTCCGGAAATCCTGCCGGAAGACGTGCGCGCCGTGCGCAGCGACGCCGTTATCGCCACCGGCCGTTCGGACTATCCGAACCAGGTCAACAACGTGCTGTGCTTCCCGTATATCTTCCGCGGTGCGCTCGACTGTGGTGCCACCACCATCACGCGCGAAATGGAAATCGCCGTCGTGCACGCCATTGCCGACCTGGCCCATGCCGAGCAGTCCGATGTGGTGGCGACGACTTACGGCATCAAGAACTTGTCGTTCGGCCCGGAATACCTGATCCCAATGCCCTTCGACCCGCGCCTCTTGATGCAAATCGCACCGCGCGTGGCCAAGGCGGCCGAAGAGTCGGGCGTGGCGACGCGTCCGATCAAGGACCTGCAAGCCTATGCAGACAGCTTGCAGCAGTTCGTCTACCACAGCGGCACCTTCATGAAGCCGTTGTTCCAAATGGCCAAGTGCGCCGAGTCGGACACCAAGCGCATCGTGTATGCCGAAGGCGAAGAGGAGCGCGTGCTGCGCGCCGTGCAGGTGGTGGTCGATGAAAAGCTGGCCCGCCCGATCCTGATTGGCCGCCCCGAAGTGCTCAATAGCCGCATCGAGCGCTTCGGCCTGCGCCTGAAGATGGGCGAGCACTTCGACGTGATCAATCCGGACAAGGACGACAACTACCGCGACTACTGGCAGACCTATTACCAGATGACGATGCGTAAGGGCGTCACCGAACCTTACGCCAAGCTGGAAATGCGCCGCCGCCATTCGCTGATCGGCGCCATGATGATCAAGAAGGGCCATGCAGACGGCATGATCTGCGGCACCTTCGGCACCACCAACCTGCACCTGCACTATATCGACCAGGTGCTGGGCAAGCGCGATGGCGCCCATGTTTATGCGGCGATGAATATCCTGATCCTGCCGGAACGCCAGCTGGCCCTGGTGGACACCCACGTCAACGAGAACCCGACCGCCGACCAGCTGGCCGAGATCACCATCATGGCGGCCGATGAAATGAGCCGCTTTGGCCTGCACCCGCGCGCGGCCCTGCTGTCGCACTCGAACTTCGGCTCGTCCAACAGCGAATCGGCGCAGAAAATGCGCGCCGCCCTGGCCCTGGTCCAGCAGCGTGCGCCGCAACTGGAAGTGGACGGCGAAATGCACGGCGACACAGCGCTTGACTCCAAACTGCGTGCCTCGATGATGCCCAACTCGACCCTCAAGGGTGATGCCAACCTGTTGGTGATGCCCAATATCGATGCGGCCAATATTGCCTACAACTTGATCAAAACGGCCGCCGGCAACGGCATTGCCATCGGCCCCGTGCTGCTGGGCTGTGCCAAGCCGGTGCATATCCTGACGCCGTCGGCCACGGTGCGCCGCATCGTCAATATGACGGCCCTGGCCGTCGTGGACTGCGTGTCGGCGCGCTGAGTTCTCAAGTCCGGTAACAAAGGGTAAGCGAGCGGGGCCGGGGCACCGCTTCTGTTACAATCGCGGGTTGTCAGCAGCCGGACGGCTGTCCAATCACTGGCCGTGGGCCGGTTTTACGAGTTAGACGATTATGCAAAAAACAAAAAAAGCCCTTATTACCGGTATTACTGGCCAGGATGGCGCCTACCTGGCCCAACTCCTGCTCGAAAAGGGCTACCAAGTCTTTGGCACTTACCGCCGCTCCAGCTCCGTCAATTTCTGGCGTTGCGATGAATTGGGCATTACCACCAACCCCAACCTGAAGCTGGTTGAGTACGACCTGACCGACCTGGCCTCGTCGATCCGCCTGATCGAATCCTGCCAGCCGGACGAAGTGTATAACCTGGCCGCGCAAAGTTTTGTCGGCGTGTCCTTCGACCAGCCGCTGGCCACCGCCAGCATCACCGGCCTGGGCCCGGTCCACCTGCTCGAAGCGATCCGCATCGTCAACTCGAAAATCCGCTTCTACCAAGCCTCGACTTCGGAGATGTTCGGCAAAGTGCAGGCCATCCCGCAAGTGGAAGAAACGCCGTTCTACCCGCGCAGCCCCTATGGCGTGGCCAAGCTGTATGCGCACTGGATGACGATTAACTACCGCGAGTCCTATGACATCTTCGGTTCCTCCGGCATCCTGTTCAACCACGAGTCGCCGCTGCGCGGCCGCGAATTCGTCACCCGCAAAATTACCGACTCGGTCGCCAAGATCTCGCAGGGCAAGCTGCCCGTGCTCGAACTGGGCAACCTGGACGCCAAGCGTGACTGGGGCTTTGCCAAGGAATACGTTGAAGGCATGTGGCGCATGCTGCAGGCCGATAAACCAGACACCTATGTGCTGGCCACCAACCGCACCGAAACCGTGCGCGACTTCGTCGACATGGCCTTCAAGGCCGTCGATACGGTCATTGAATGGAAGGGCAGTGCTGACCACGAAGTGGGCCATTGCAGCCGCACCGGCAAAGTGCTGGTCAAAGTCAATCCACAATTCTACCGTCCGGCCGAAGTCGAACTGCTGATCGGCGACCCCGCCAAGGCCAAGCGCGACCTGGGTTGGGAGCCAAAGACCACCCTCGAGCAATTGTGCGAGATGATGGTCAAGGCCGACCTGCGCCGTAACGAACAGGGCTTCTCTTTCTAAGATGGTCGAACTGGCCAATGAGGGCGCAGGCAAACGCGCCCTGATCACCGGCCTGCACGGCTTTACCGGCGTGCACCTGGCGCGCGAATTGCGCGACGCCGGCTACCGGGTGTTCGGCACGGCCTTGGCTGATGTCGACGGCGAAGCCGATGTATTCCATGTGGACCTGTGCGACCGCGCCGCCGTGGCGCGGCTGATCGACGAGGTCAAGCCCGACGTGGTGGCTCACCTGGCGGGCATTGCCTTTGTGGCCCACTCTGACGCGGAGCTCATGTACCGCGTCAATATCATCGCCACCCGAAACCTGCTCGAAGCGCTGGCAGCTTGTGCGCACAAGCCAAGCTCGGTGCTGCTGGCATCGTCGGCACATATTTATGGCAACGCCAAGGTCGAAGTCATCGACGAAAGCGTGGAAGCGGCGCCGATGGGCGACTACGCTGTCAGCAAGCTGGCCATGGAATACATGGCGCGCCTGTGGAACGACAAGCTGCCCATTACCATCGTCCGGCCTTTCAATTACACCGGCGTGGGCCAGCACGAAAACTTCCTGCTGCCGAAAATCGTGTCCCATTTCCGCCGCAAGGCAGCAGAGATCGAGCTGGGCAACCTGAATATCGCACGCGACTTTTCCGATGTACGCATGGTCTGCCAGGCTTACCGCCGCCTGCTGCACGTTGCACCAAGCGGCCAGGCCTTCAATATCTGTTCCGGGGTCGCCCACTCGCTTGACGATGTGCTCGCCATGATGGCCGACATTGCTGGCTACCGCATCCAGGTCAAGGTCAACCCGGCCTTCGTGCGTGCCAACGATGTGTTGCGCCTGACGGGCGACCGCGCCAGGCTGGTCGCCGCCGTTGGTCCCGTCGCGCCCATTGCGCTGGCTGACACCCTGCGCTGGATGTATCTGGCGTGAGCCCCATGCGCGTCGGCCTCGGCACGACCATGATGGAATCATTCACCGGCGCTGGCCGGCTCGATGGCATCGGCGTGTACACGCAAGCGCTGATGCGCCACCTACCGCAGGCGGGCTGCGACGTCGAGCCGTACTCTTATCCGCGTTGGCGCGCCTCGCCCACGGTAAAGGGCACGAATGTGCATGCAAACGAAGTGGTTGCGCCGGTCGGCAAGGCTGGTGGAACGACCCTGCAAGCTGACGGCCGCGTTGGGCACTTGATGCCGCAGTCGTTTGAGGCGGCGACACTGGTCGACTTGCTGACCCCTGCCGCACATCGCGTCCACATGCCCACGGATATTTTCCACGTCACCGATTACCGCATTGTGCGCATGGACTGCCCCGTCGTCGCAACGCTGCACGACGCCCTGCCAATCAAATACCCCGAATGGTGCAGCACCCGCTTGCGCGGCCTGAAGAACTGGTTGCAGGTCAAGGCGGCGCGCAAGGCCGACCATGTGATTGCCCTGTCCCATTTCGCCATCGACGAACTGGTTGAGTGCTTTGGCGTCGATCCACAGCGCGTCAGCGTGGTTCCCTGCGGCGTGGGGGAAGAATGGTTGCAAGTACCGGATGAAACCGCCGTGGCGGCCACGCTGGCGCAACATGGCCTGCGCCCCGGCTACTTCCTGTTTGTCGGCACACTGCAGCCGCGCAAGAACCTGGAGCGCCTGCTTGACGCCTGGCTGGGCCTGCCCGCCGCGATGCGCGCAGAACGCGCCCTCGTCATTGTTGGCAGTGCCGGCTGGCGCTGCGAATCTTTGCTGGCCCGCCTGGCCGCCGCCAAGCAGCATGGCGAAAACCTCGTTTGGCTCGACAAGCTTGCCTGCGAAGACCAGCTGCGCCATGTGTTTGCGGGTGCCGGTGTATTTGTCTTCCCTTCCCTGTATGAAGGCTTTGGTATCCCCGTGGTCGAAGCGTTTGCCTCGAATGTACCTGTGGTCGCCTCCAATACGACTTCGCTGCCGGAAGTCACGCGCGGTGCCGCCGTTGATGTTGACCCGACGTCGGTGGGCGCACTGCGCCAGGCCATGCGCGACCTGGTGGTGGATCAAGCGCTGCGCGCCCGTTGCATCGCCAGCGGGCAAGCGCGGGCGCGTGAACTGACCTGGCAGGCCACGGCCGAGGCCACGGCAGCGGTGTATCATCAAGTCTTATCCAAATAGATTCCCCATGCGCGTTCTCCACTTCTACAAGACCTACTACCCTGACTCTTTGGGCGGGGTAGAGCAGGTGATCCGCCAGCTGTGTGTCGGCACCAGCCGGCTGGGCGTCACCAATGAAGTGCTGACGCTGACGCGCTCGAAGGCCGACCCGGTGCTGGAATTTGAAGGTCACACCGTGCATCGGGTGCCCCTCAATTTCGAGATCGCATCGACTGGCTTTTCGCTGGCCGCCATTGGCGCACTGGCGCGGCTGTCGCAACAGGCCGACGTGGTGCACTACCACTTCCCCTGGCCCTTTATGGACCTGGCCCACTTTGCTGCGCGCGTCAACAAGCCCAGCGTGGTGACCTACCATTCCGACATCGTGCGCCAGCGCCACCTGCTCAAGGTCTACCAGCCCCTCAAGCACCGCTTCCTGCACCGCGTCAACCAGATCGTGGCGACCTCGCCTAACTATATGGCCTCGTCGGCCGTGCTGGACCGCTTCCGCGACAAGACCCGTGTGATTACTTATGGCCTGGACAAGGACATCTACCCCGAGCCGGACGCCGGTCGCCAGGCGCGCTGGCGCGCCGAAGTGGGCGACAAGTTCTTCCTGTTCGTCGGCGTGCTACGCTATTACAAGGGCCTGCATATCCTGCTCGATGCCGTCGCCAATACGGACTACCCTGTCGTCATCGTTGGCGCCGGCCCGATCGAACAGGAACTGAAGGAACACGCACAGCGCCTTGGCCTGACCCATGTGAAGTTTGTCGGCGCGCTGGACGATGCGGACAAGGTGGCCCTGCTGACGCTGTGCTACGCCGTCGCCTTCCCGTCCCACCTGCGTTCGGAAGCGTTTGGCATCTCGCTGCTGGAGGGCGCCATGTATGGAAAGCCAATGATCTCCAGCGAGATCGGCACTGGCACCACCTACATCAATATCGACGGCGAGACCGGCCTGGTGGTGCCGCCGTCGGATCCGCAAGCCTTTGGCGCAGCCATGCGCACGTTATGGGAAAACCCGGCCATGGCGCAGGCCATGGGGCAGCGCGCCGCGCAGCGCTACGAAGACCTGTTCACCGCTGCCCAGATGGCCGAAAGTTACGCGGCCCTCTACCGAGAGTTACACGAAGGCGCTGCCGGTTGACGTAAAATGAGCCCGTTGCCTGCGGCTGGACGCACAATGGGATTGCCCTGACATGATGCGAATGCTGTCCTGGATACCTCTGCTGCTTTGCCTGCTGATGGGTCCCGCACGCGCGGCCGACACCATTTCCATCTACACCAATGCCACCTCGCTGCCCCTTTTCAGTGAAGGCGGGCGTGGCCTGTACCCGGAGATGGTGGCCTACCTGAACCGGCTCAAACTGGACGGCATGGTGTTCCGGCTTGAGCACCTGCCACGCAAGCGCATGCAGGTCCTGCTCGATGAGAACCGCCTCGATGGCGCGATTATCGGCATGATGCCGCGCTGGTTTGGCGACGAGTCCCAGCAAAAGTATTTGTGGACCCAGCCCTTCTTCCTCGACAGCTTTGTGCTGGTATCGCCAGCGGCTGCGCCGCTGAATTTCGGCCCCGGCGCGGTCAAGGGTGGCAGCCGGATCGGTGTCACCCTGGGTTACGTCTATCCTGGCATCGACGAATGGATCGCCCAGTCCGGCCTGCTGCGCAGCGATGCCCCCAGCGAGGAACTGAATATCGAAAAGCTGCTGCTGGGGCGGGTCGATGGGGTGGTGGTCACCGCATCCGTGCTGCGCCACTACCTGAAAAGCCATCAGATGGCGCTGAAACTGCAGGTGTCGCCCCTGCCCGGCCAGCAGACGGAGCGCCGTTTCTTGGTGCCGCATGGCCGGCGCGACCTGTATGACAAGCTGGCTCCCGTGATCCGGCAGCTCAAAGACGATCCTGAATGGCAGGCCATCCGCGCCCGCTACGAATAAACTCCGTCCCTTGAAGGGTCTGGCCTTCGGGCCCGCGCAGCGCTACCATGTCGGCAGCGATAACCATTCCGTCCCAGCCATGCCCAAGAATAAACGCCCCGCGCCCCGAAAATCGAGCAAGAACGGACAGACTGTCGAAGACAAGGACGATGCCCTGCCGCAGTCGCTGGCTGACCTTGCCCTGGAGCTGGTCGAGCGCGAAGACGGCGGCGCCGAGCTGCCCGAGAAGGAAGCAGCCCTGCACAAGCTGATTCGCAAGCTGCTGCAGCAAAAGAATGACGAAGTGCTGTATGACGCCATCGAGCGGGCCAGGTTTGCCGATGTCGACGCCTACCAGTATTTGCGCGGCCATATCGAAGAAGCCAGCTCCACCATCGTCCTGCGGCGCGAAGGCCAGCCGGCGATGGAGATCAATGCCTTTGTCATTCCCCTCATCGTGCGCAGCATTGGCGGCTTAAAGGAAAACGATGGCTTCTTTGATGCTGGCGCCTTTTCCCATCTGGTGCAAAGCTTCCAGCAGGGTGGCCTGGAGAGCGAACAGGCCAAGGTGGTGCTGATCAACCATGCCTATGACCTGGGCGAGATCGACCGCATCACCTATAGCCAGCTGGGCGCGATGGCACGTGATGCCCATGCGTCGATGACAGAAAAGAAGATCGTTGCCACGCCCGCCCTCGATGCCAGCATCGTTGGCTGGCCGGCGTCCAACTTCGGCAAGGAAGATATGGCGGTGGAGCTGCGCTTCCTCTTAGGCTTTGCCCTGAAGCGTGAGGACGACCCTTTCTACGCCATTCCCCATGACGAAGCGGCGGCGGACGCCTACTTCCGCGCGCGGATGGCGCGTTACCAGGCGTGGACTGAACAGGTCCGCCCCCTGGTGCAGCGCTTAATGGCCCATGATCCTGAATCGGTGGAAGTCAACTTCCTCTACCAGGACCTGTTCCATGGCGCGAAGGAGCAGGGCATGGCCGAGTATGCGATGCTGCAGATGATGACGGACATGAATCACGCGCTGCGCGAGCACAAGATGTCGGCATCGGCAGTGCGCGCCGTGGTCGGCCCGGCGGCAGTGCATGACGACTTAGTGCTGCGGGTGAACCTATATGCCGGCAAGGCCGACACGGTGCTGGCTACTTCCGACAAGGCCCTGGACCTGGCGGCTGATTTGGAACTCGAGATTGACGACCTGGTCGATGCCCTTGGCACCATGGGCATCACGAAGGTCGAGGTCGCACAAAAATTTGGTCCCGATGGCCTGCCTGTGGACCCCGAACCCTATTCAACTATTCAATAAAAATCGTCGTCGGGTTGATGTTCTTGAGGATGTCTTCCTTGATCTCCGTGTTGTAGACGCCCGCCTTCAGGATCACCTTGGGTGCATCCAGGCCGCGCAGGATGGCCGGCGCATTGACCATCAGCTGGGTGCCATACAGGCGGCGCCCCTGCTTATCCTTATTGTTGTCCAGTAGGCAGATGATGCGGCTTTCGTCGAGGCCGAAATTGAGCAGGGCCTGGGCGAAGATATGGGCGCCGAACAGGTAGACCTTTTCCGTCGTCGACTGCAGGCGTTCATTGATCTCCGCAATCAGCTTGTCGTGGTAGGCCACGTAGTCCAGGTAGGCCTGGCGGTTAGCGGTGTACATGGAAGGCGGTAGGGCAATCGGTTTGGCCTGGTCGCTGCGCACGGCCGCATAGAAGATGCTGTGGTCTTCCATGAACAGCTCTTTCTTGACCACCTCGAAGCCATGCTTGGCCAGCAGGTACTCGACATAGGGTTCGGTCAGGAAGATCGTGTGTTCGAAGTTCATGCAGGTGGTGTAGCAGCGCTCCAGCCAAACCTGCAGGTTCGGCAACGAGAACAGCAGGTGCTGGCCCTGCTGGATCAGGCCGGCCAAGTGGCGCATGAACACTTCCGGATCGTAGATGTGTTCGAACAGGTGGGAGTGCACTACCGTGTCGATCGGGCGCGGCGGGATGAATTTGTCATCGAAAAAGCCGTTGATGATGGTGGCATTGCAGTCCACCACCGGCTTGGGGTTGGGCTCGACGATGGTCCATTCAATCTGCTTGAGCTTTTGGTATTCGCGCGCCAGCAGGCCGCTGGCGCCGCCCACTTCCAGCACGGCGCCTGGTCCGTATTGGTGGATGAAGGCGGCAAAGCTGCGGTGGTGGCGCTCCCACATGGCGCCAACGGCGCCGGCGCCATGCGCCTCAGGGTAGAGTACTTCCAACGGCAGCAACTGGCGCAGCTGGATCACGCCCGAGCTGCGGCTGATCCACCAGTCCATGTCGGCATACAAGTCGGTTGACTCAGGTTGCTCGACGCAACCCATGAACACGGGAAAGCGCTTAAAGGTGTGCAGGGGTTCCAGGTCAGCGCTGCCGGTCACGGCACAGCGTTCACGCAAAATCGTATCCATCTCGTCCATCCTTCCAAATAGGCCCCTTGGGGCTTGTCCTTGTTATTGGTTCATCGACAGCGCGGCGGGCAGCCAGGCCGGTATCTGGGTACGCGGCATGGCAAGGCGCTCTGCCATCTCGGTATTGCTAAACTGGTCAATCTGCCCTTCGTCCAAGGCATTGAGGGTGGCAATCTGCTTGCACATCGTCGCCTCGCGCGCTGTCCCCTGCATCTTGGCCCACTTGGCGTTCTTATTGTGCAGGAAATCGAAGTCAAAATACTTCAGGTGCACAATGGCGCTGCCTGGCAAGACCGCGCTCGGCTCCATGCACACATGGTTGCCCGGCGCCCAGCTGGTGGGAACGCTACTCAGCAAAGGACGGATCAGGCCTTCTGTGCCGACGACAAAATGGCGGCGCTGCGCGCACAGGTCGCCGTCAAAATGAAATGCGGCTTCGTCGCTGCGGTCATGCACAGGTTCGAGCGCTATCTCCGGCGTATAAGTACCAGGCGCGAGTCCTTCCAGGGCCTGTAGCAGGCCACCGTCGACGGCCAGCAATTCATCCGTGTCAACCTTCAGCACCCACTGGTAACGCATCAGCAGGAAGCGCTGGAAATGGCCATGTGACTGAGCAAATTCAATATGGTCCACCTCGACCTTGGGCATGTCGATGACATTGGTGGCCGGGTTCAAGCGCCGGCAACTGTCGTCCGTGCTGCCATTGTTGAGGACATACAGGTTCTCATGGCCCACCTGCTCGGCGTAATAGCGCTCCCAGTACAGCAGCATGTCGCCTTCATTAAAGGCCTGGGTGAAGATGGCCAGCTTGCCGCCTTTCTTGGGGAAAGGGCGCACCTGGCAGTTGAAGGCCAGGGGATCGAAGGCCATATTCATCAGGCGGTTGGAAAAGCGGATCGGTTCGGCGCACAGGAATTCGCCATTGATATGGAAGCCCACCTGGCCGTGGCCGTAGCTGGGCATCAGGTGCTGCATCAGGCGCTCGGCGGACATGGTGGGCACCAGGCGGTCGCCATGTTCAAAACCGATGAACAGGCTGGGCAGGCTGATCACCGCGGGGTCGTCTGGCTGCGCCGACAGGCGGAAGCTCAGCATGCCGCAGTTGAGCAGTTCGCCCGGCACCAGCTGGTCGAACAGCACCGTGAGGCACTGGCGTGGCTGGAAGATATCAAACAGGGCCATGAATGACTGCTCGCTCAGACGGAACCCGCAAACCAGGCGGGCAGGGCGGCGCGCTCCATGTCGAAGCGCTCTTTCATTTCGGCGACCGTAAAGTCGTCGATCTCGGCGCCATGCATTTGGTTGAGCTGGGCGATCTGTTTGCAGGTATTGGTTTCGCGTTCTGTGGCCTTCATGGTCGACCACTTGTTGTTCTTGGCGTGCAGGAAGTCGAAATCAAAATACTTCAGGTGCACAATGACAAAACCTGGCAGCACCTTGGTCGGCTCAAAGCACAAGTGGTTACCGGCCGTCCAACTGGTCGGCACACTACTGATCAGGGGGCGGATCAAGCCTTCCGTGCCCACCACGTAGTTGCGGCGCTGTGACCACAGGTCGCCATTCCAGTCGAATGGCGGCTCCTTGGCCGTATCGTGCACGGTCTCCAGGGCCAATTCCGGGTAGTAAGTGCCAGGTTCCAGTTTGTCCAGCGTGGCCATCAGGCCGCCTTCCATGGCAATGAGCTCATCGGTGTCGAGCTTGATGACCCATTCGTGGCGCATCAGCAGGAAACGCTGGAAATGGCTGTGCGAATGGGCAAACTCGAAATGGTCCACCTTGACCTTGGGCATATTGATGACATTGGTGGCCTTGTTAAGGCGTTCGCAGCTGCCGTCGGTGCTGTTGTTGTTGAGGACGTAGAGGTTTTCGTAGCCCACCTGCTCGCCATAAAAACGCTCCCAGTACAGCAGCATCTCGCCTTCGTTGTAGGCCTGGGTGAAGATGGCCACTTTGGCACCCTTGTCCTTGAACGGACGGCACAGGTTGGTCAGGCGCAGGGGGTCATAGGCCATGTTCATCAGGCGGTTCGAGAACCGCACTTCTTCAACATAATGGAAGATGCCCTTGATCAGGAAGCCGATCTGGGCAAAGCCATAGCTGGGCATGATCTCCTGCATGAAGCGCTCCGCCGCAACCTTGGTGACAATGCGGTCGCCAACGTCATCAAAGTGGATATATTGGAATTCAATGCCCCGGAAGATAAAGTTACCTTCTACGTCGTTGATGCGCACGACCAATTCTCCACCGAACAGCAATTCCTTGGGGATCTGGGCATCGAACTGAATCGTGATGCGAACAAAATGGGTATTGATGTCAATCAGTGCCATAGCAAGGTCAGTCTTTCATCTTGAGGGAGTCGGCAAGCATGGACTTGCCCAGCGCATAGAGCAGGTGGCAGTACGGATCGTGGTGCAGGGCGGCGATATTAAGGTAAATCAGGGCCGTTAGCGTCACCACCTTGTGGGCGCTATAGCCTTGCTCGGTCAGCCAGGCCATGAAGTGGCGCTCACAGTCGACCAGGATCTGGGTGCGGTGGAAGTCGGCGCGCACAGCGCCTTCCTTGATCGTCACTTGGTAGTGGTCGCGCGCGATCAGGGGGTGGCTGATGATCAGGCCATGCAGCAGTTTGGCGAAGTCGTAATAGATATCGCCCACCGTCAGCGAGCCGCCAAAGTCCTGGCGCCAGTCAAGGAAGCTGAAGGACTGGTCCTGCTCCGACCAGAGGATGTTTTCAAAGTGGAAATCGCCGTGGAAGCGGCCGGCCAGGCCGTCTGCCAGGTTATCCCAGTCGACCTGTTCCAACAGCTTGGCCAGCAGGGGCATGGGCTGGCCATTGATGGTGGCCGTATTGTCGCTGGTGCCGAAGTTGCTGTAGTAGAGAGCGACACGCTCCAGTGTCTTGTCCTTGTAGAACTTCATGCACTGCTTGCGGAATGCCGACTGTTCGTCCGCATTCAGCTCCGCCTTTTTCCAGAAGCCCTTGCAGTGCTCCAGCAGGCGCCCGAACAGGGCCAGGTCGGCCACTTCGGACAGCACTTCGCCTTTGACCATGGGGTAGCGGTACATATTGCTGGCCGAACCATCGACGGCGGGTACATAGTCGGCAATGGCGGCGACGCGCTGGACGCGGCGGGCAATGAAGTTTTGGTCGTCGGAGAATTTGATGACTTGCTTGCCGACGAACCAGATGGCCTCATTGGCCTTGGGCAGGATATTCGGTGCGCCAGGTTCTGCATATTCCGCACGGGCCTGTTCCAGTGCTGGCGGATTGCCCGTGTCGAACCAGGTAAAACGGTGGGCCGCCACGCCTTTATCCAGCAGGGCGCGCAGGCCTTGTGATTCACCGACAGCAATGGTCTCGCCACCGCCTGCGTCCATCGCCGCCCAGAATTCCTTAAAGTCGACAATCCCGGACAGGCCGATATAGGCCGTGTGGGTGGGCGCCTTGCCGAGGCCTTTTTCACATAAGGCGGTAACGCGCCCGTGCTCGACTTGCAAGGTGCGGTAGGGCGACAGGTCCGGACGGTCCGCGCCACCCATCCAGTTTTCGCTCAGGGCAGGCAGGGGCTCGTGCACGAGGGTGTCGCAGGACATGAAGATGAATGGTTGCTGCAAATACTCACGACAGGCCATCAAGGACAGGCCCAGTCCCGAGCCGGGACCTTCAAAGGGGCTGACTTCGGCAAAAAAGAAGCGGCGCTGCGGATAGGCCAGTTCCAGGAACTGGCGCACCAGGTGGCCCTTGTGGCCCAGGGCGATAACAAATTCCGCATCCGGCGGGCATTGCTCAATCAGGTGGCACAGGGCCGGCCGGTTCGCAATGCTCACCAGCGACTTGTTCAGGAAACGCGTCTCTTCGGCCAGCCGCGAGCCTGTGCCCGCGGTGGGAATGCACACCCTCAAGCTCATCCCGCCGCCCTTTGGTAGTCATCCGACAGGCGCACCACGTCGTCCATTTCCGGCGTCGACGCTTCCAGGTAGACGCTGTCTTCGACGGCCTCCATGCGGTGCACCACACCGGGTGTGATGGTGATGGTTTCGTGGGCCGTATAGACGCGCGAGGTGACCGATTCCTGGCTGGCACCTGAGTAAATGCGCAGCTGGCCGGAGAGCACGTAGATCGTTTCGCATTTGATGTTGTGGTACTGCATGCTGCAGCGGTGGCCCTTCCACATGGTGAGTTTTTTCATCATGTAGCGGTCATTGATTTCGATGACCTCTTCCTTGCCCCACGGTTTTTCGATAACGCGCATGCTGCCTCCTAGATTTTGTATTGTTCGTATTCTGGATGGAAATCAAAGAAATGGTCGTAGAAGCCTTTGACGTATTGCTGCATCGACCAGCGGCTATTGAAACCATATTTCTTGCGCATCCAGCTGCGGCCTTCTTCCACATACAGGCGCAGGTTGTCTTCATAGGCTTCCGTTTTGATCAGGTCGGCCTTGGTCAGCAGATGGGATTCGTTTTCGCCGGCCGTCACTTCGGTCGTGATGGCGGCGGCCCAGTCATTGGCATAGGCTTTGGCGATCAGTTCGCTCTCCGAACCATAGCCACGGAAATTGCTGCCGTCAAAGACGAAGGACATGTGGTCCGGTTCGTCGGCATTGAGGATGGCTTCCACGAATTCGCGGCGCAGCAGCAGCGCGTTATTGTGGATGAACCAGAAGTACTTGGTCGATTGTGTATTCAAGAGCAGCTTTTCACCCCAGCGTTCGGCGCAGGGCGACAGGATGCCCAGGTGCGGGTGGGCATCCATGATGGCCATCAAGGGCGCAACGGTGGGGCTTTTCTGGAACTCGGTGTCATTGGTCAGCAGGAAGAAGGCGTCGTACTGCTTGAATTTGTCTTCTTTCCACAGCTGGCTCAGGCCAAAATTCATGCCGCGGCAATAGCGCAGGCCATGGGTATTGGCGTCCGGCCAATCGGCCACCCAGGTCACATCGCGCGAGAAGCGGAATTTGTCCGAACCGGCTTCGACGACAAACACGTCCGTCATGTCGCCATCGTACTGGCGCACATGGTCGCACAAGGCATTGGTGACGTCAGGCAGGTTGCGGTTGAGGATGATGGTAGCGACGCGTTTCATACGGCACCTACAAGGCGGAAGTTGGTCAGGTAGCGCAGGATGCTGCGCTTGACGGCTTGCTTCAGGTGCTCATCGAGGTCGATGCCCTTGCGCGCCAGGGCCTGGGCCGCCTGGGCTTTGATCTCGCCACAGACGGGGTCGGCAAACACATAGTGGCCGGCAATGATGGCGCGCTCGCGCTCATCGGCCGCGGTGCCCTTGAGCATCCACTTGTCCCATTTCTTAGAGTTGTAGGCCAGTTCGATGAAGCGGCTTGCCTGGTTGTGCAAGTCGTTTTGTTCCAGCACATTGAGCAGGGCCACCGTTTCGGCCACGCCAAATTCGGGCGCCACATTGGCTGCATGGATGCCCAGGCGGGGATGCCATTGCAGGGCGTCCGACGACACGTAGTCGGTGTTGTGTTCCTTCATGAAGATGCCATGGCGGTTGCAGATCTCTATCATCTTCGGCAACTGGATCTCGGCCGGGATTTCTTCAGCCACCCGGATCGGGCTGTCGAAGGAACCCACATTGCGGCGCTCCATCACCCGCGTGCCGGCCTGGATGACCACGAAGGAAGGCTGGGGCAGGTGGTTCTTCTTGCAGAACTGTTGCACGGCATTGAGGGTGTAGCTCAGTTCTTCCTGCGAATTGGTGCTGCCGCTCTGCTCTTCCGTGCCAATCTCGAAGATCACTTCCTGGTCCAACTGCTGGGCCTGGCTGTAGCAGTATTCGTACAGCTCGAACACACGGTTGAGCACCTCGTCCACATTCGGCTGGCCGTGGATGTCCACGCTGGGGTCGATATGCAGCACCTGGAAGCCCGCCTCCAGGTCGGCCCGGTAGGAGCGCTTGGCCGATTCCATGGCGCGCCGCAGGCCCAGGTTGGCGTCTTTTTCCTTGGTGTTCTGCCAGGGGCCGCCATGGTCGCGTGCCAGCAGGATCTTGCCCTTTTTGTCGCGGTCGATCACATAGCCGGCGAATTCAGCTGTCGTCCAGTTGTTGACGTAGCCGCCGCCGAATTCGGCCGAGTCGATCTGGCGCCGGCTGGCAATCAGGAAGATGGGCACATCGTGGTCATTGGCCAACTCGATGGTGGCATTGACGCAGTTCACGCTCATCGGGCCGACACCCAGCAGGGTGCAGCGCTTCTTGCGCATGAAGGATTCAAGGCGGTGGTGGATCATCAGGCGGTTCCTCCGTTCACGGGGTCATGGGCGCGCTGGGGAGCCTGGCCATCGTAGGGCTCGAAAAAGCGCTCCATCAAATGCAGGCAGGCTTCGGCCACGGCACGTTCGCCGCCGTTGCGCTGGGTGATGAAGTGGGCGTGTTTCTTGGCATTGGGGTCGGCATTGGCCGGCGCAATGGCGTAGCCAACCTGGCGCATGACCAGGTGGTCGAAGATACCGTCACCCATGAAAGCGACTTCATCGAGGGGATAGCGTTGGGCGATCCAGTCAACCCGGTGGGTGGTGCTGACCAGGTCGAGGGCAAAGCCCATGTCGTCGACGATGCGCTTCTTGCTGATCGGGAAACCGCGCTTGTCGCCCGTGATGAAGCGGATCTCGCAATGGGCTTGCAGCAGGCCCAGGGCGTCGCTGTCGTCGGCGCCAAAGACTTTCATGGCCTTGCCGTCGGCACTGTAAAAGAATTGGCCCGTCGTCATGACGCCGTCGACGTCAAGAATGAAGATGCGGGGCGGTTTTCCTAGTGTGTCGTCCATTTTCCATCCGGTACAAGTCGCAGTGTGGACGTATTTTGCCCCCTAAGCCGCTGTTTTTAGAACAAGAAAAGACCGGAAGTTGTTGTTCTTTTGTCAGTTTCGAAGGTGCCGAAGCAGTATATTGAATGTTGCTATCTTGAAAACTATCAAATTACCACGGCGGAAACGAAAAAAGCCCCTTTGCAATGAACGTGACCTTGGGGGCCGTTCAGTACAAAGGGGCTTTTTAGAAGAATTGGGTGGTGCCCGAGGCCGGACTTGAACCGGCACGCCTTGCGGCGGCGGATTTTGAGTCCGCTACGTCTACCAATTCCATCACTCGGGCGACGACCAATATTATCCCTGATTTGGGCTGAATCGGCAACTCCCCCGCCCTTGGCCCGTATTCGGAACAGCTGGAACAGCGTATGATCCGCTCTACCCGAAAGACTGCGCCACCAGCGTGGCGAGACCGATGAAATACAAGAAGATCCGCGAAATCATCCTCGGCAAGGCGCTCGACCCCCTTAAGTCTGAAACGCGCCATTCAATGGCGCTGGTGGCTTTCCTGGCCTGGGTCGGACTGGGTGCCGACGGCCTGTCTTCGTCGGCCTACGGACCGGAAGAAACCTTCAGGGCACTGGGCGTGCACACCCACCTTGGCTTGTACATGGCCATCGCCACGGCCGTCACGGTGTTCATCATCGCGCTGGCCTACAACCAGGTGATCGAGCTGTTCCCCACCGGCGGGGGCGGCTACCGGGTGGCCACCAAGCTGGTGGGGCCGTATATGGGCCTGGTGTCCGGTTGCGCG
>JACXTT010002052.1_pt1 | contig 32447 bp, 33 predicted proteins | sample 9270951 | NCBI WGS metagenome assembly JACXTT01 (sample SAMN15532306, study PRJNA645909) | rock metagenome | isolation source: weathered quartz diorite | place: Puerto Rico | collected 2017-06-21
CTCTAGTTTACCGGTTGTCCGACAGGGCACTGCCGGGCAGCCACGCTATCGAGGATAAGGGCTGAAAGCATCTAAGCCCGAAACCTCTCCCGAAAATAGGCAACCGATCCAGCCCACAAGATTTGGTAGACTGGCGACAGTCTATTCGGGTTGGACGAGGGCTCCCATAGAAGATGGGGTTGATGGAATTGGGGTGTACGCATCGAGGCTTCGGCCGAGATGTTTAGCCCGCAATCCCCAATCGCCCAAGGTGCTGTCCCTCTGGGACTACATGCTTGGAGCGATATCAGACTTGAAGCGCGAAAGTCCTCTGCACAGCTCACCCTGTTTTTCCGATCGATTGTTTTATCTTCCAACCTTCAGCGGCGAGCATCTCGGGGCGAGCCGGTGGGCGGCTACAGGACGTGTCGTGGTCCTGAGGAAACTCCATCCACACGGCGGAAAACACAACGTCAAAGACGTACGGCGAGAGCCGTGGCGGCAATGCAGAAACGAGACCCGCGAGTGAACGTTGGACGATTGATGGCGAGAGCCTGACGGAAGTCCATTCGCCGGGGTGAAACCGTGATTGCCGCAGTGTTGTGAAAGGAGATGTAGGCGCCCGTGAGCTTCCGCCCGAAGGCGCGGGTACTCCGATAAGACGGATGGCTGCCTTGAACAGAAGATGGGTTACGGCCGGCACGCCCCAATTCACACGCTCTCGAAATATTTCGAAAAGCTATTCTCGATTCACTTGACTAGTTCAACACACACGACATGAAAATCAATAGTGCGGCCCGTTCGAGATCGCATCTGCACGAACGCGTCCTCAGCGGTCACGGTCTTGCGGCAGAGAGGACATTTGCGAGATCTTGGTTGACGATTCGTTGGTTCTTGTTTCGAGGCTCTGGCAGTGTCTTGAACATCTGACCTCGCTTTTGTCTTGTCCGCACAACCAAGATGCGCGACGTAGATCGTCTTTCCCATTCTCTTCAAACCGTAAACAGGTTTCCCGCATCTGTAACAATCCGGCGATGTGGTCTCAACCACTGGCTCGTTAAGGTCCCAGACTTTGCCAGTTCCTCCCGGGCCGAAAATGGCCGGCTTGGAGTGCCCGGATATTGTCACATGGTCCCGCATAGAACTGGCAGGCAGTTCTAATCCGCAGGGACACTTCACCATCTCTACTGCTTTGATGGGCGCAGAAAGAGTCGGCTCGGCCGCGAAAGGCAATTTGGCGTTTATGTAGTATGTACGAGTCGCCTGGTCGGACTCGCTCGACTTTGCCCGACTGCTTGAAACCATTGTTCCCAGTAGAGAGATCAAAAAGCCGATTCCCAACCCGCCCAGACCTAACGCCGCGTAGGCACCAAACTGAAGCAAGCTATGGTGTCCTCTGAACCGTTTCATCGGTCGCTGATTGGAGCAATTGCACCATGGAGATAGGATGAAAAGTCAATGAATGCTCTCGTAATCGCTCCGCCCTGTTAAAAGGCGAGCGGGATGTGGAGCGTCAACAGTTTTTCCACAAGGAACCCCTGCGGCCCCCGAACATCGGAGGGCAGTTCCTTCAAACTTCGGCTCGAGCTGCGACGACCGCGGGAATAATGGGCAATTCTCCGCTGGAAGTTGAAGTGCGAAGATCTTCGAACTGCTTTCTCGCTCTTTCCATTTTGGGATAGACGATCTCGCGGAATCCCGTGACAGCGAACTCGTCCGGTCTGTATGGGTCGTTGAGTACTCGTAGGCCTCGCAAGGCTAGGTCGTAATCTCTAGTGGATGTTTGCAGGTAGAAGTTGATCACGTCGTTGTAGTACCAGTCGCGGAAGCCTTGTTCTTTTTGATGCCATCCCCAACGGCTCAAGAGTTTCCTTGTGAAGCCAGCCCGCTTGCCTAGATTGTAGAACCAATTTCGCGCCAGCCATCCCGGGAGGTCGAATCTTATCTTGCGTCCCAGCACGAAAAATTCCGGTTCGTTGATGTGCACGTATGTTATCTTGTCGCCGTTCTCCTCGTCAATATTGTATCGTACCTTGTCCCGGTCCAGTTTCTCATCATCCGTGAGGAGTTGGGCGGTGTAGAATTCGTCTTTGATGGCCATAACTTTGTGAAGGTTCCGGACTACCGCCTTCGTTGCCGCGTAACCACGCCCCGGTCGGTCCAGAGCGTAGACCTGCTCAACTCGGTCGAGGTATTTCCGAGCGTACGGTATGCCGTTCCAAAGGATGAGATCATACAGGCGCCTCGCAAGGTGCTTCTTCGTGTCGGCGTCAAATTCCATCTTGGTAGTTGCCTCCTCGACGAGACTCTGATATTCTTTCGAAATCTTGGGGCCCTTCCACCATTGCCAGTAGGCGTGCCGCAGAGAGTCTATCTTCCGGTTCAGGACTGTCTCATAGTTTTCAGTGGCGCCGTAAGCAACGAGAGTTTTCTCGTCTGCTACAATATTTCTTGGGTCCGACAGGCTGGGGTCGGAACCGATCTTCCTTCCCAACCGGAAAGCTTCCATGTTCTTCGAGCGTTGCTTGGGGCTGACCGTTTCCATGATGGAGTCGACGAGGTTCTGCTCGCTTACAGGGATCAAGCCTCGCTGGAAGGCCGCTCCTAGCATGATCACATTAGAGAACAGCTTGTTTCCGAAGTACAGTTCGGAGATCTCGCCGATCCTAGCGCCAAAATATTCGTCGCTGTTGGTGTGTTTTAGTATGTTCTCTTCAACATCCGTGGGGTAGGACATCATGCCAGCAAGCATCGGGATGGTGGGGACCTTGCTGGTGTTTACTACCGCGGCTGTTCTTGCACGACTTGCATAAGTGAGGCTCCGCTCGCCCTCGAGCATATCGATTGCAAGGAGAAGGTCTGCCTTGCCATTAGGTACGATCGTCGAAATCTTCGCGTGGCCTTTGGCAAAGCTGATGTGAGCGCTGACTGCCCCATTCCTAATCGCGAGACCTTTCTTATCGTTGAACCTTACATCGTATCCAGCCTTGGCGCCTGCTCTTGCAAGCGTCGATGCTGTAACTCCGACTCCCATTCCTCCAACGCCAGATACGTAGGTGTTCCAAGTATCGTCAAAGCTCCGCTGTTTTGCCGGCGGTATGTCATCCAAGGATATTGTGCGTGCTCTGGGTCTCGGCGGTTTGGACCTAGTCACTATGACTTTCTCGAAAGATGGGCACGCCATTATCTTGGTGCAATAAGTATCGCTAACGCAGGTCGACTGGTCGATCCCGATCTTCTCACCATAGTCCGTGTCGACTATTGTAAGTCCAGGGCATCCCGTGCCCTTGGTGCATTCGCGGCAGTTCTCGCACACTTCTTGGCTGATGTTCACGAATTCTTCGCGTGGAACGAAGCCCTGCTGATCGATGATCTTCGCCCTTTCTGCCCGTTTTCTGCGATGGAAAGTTATGCCGCACTCCTTGTCGGCGATGACGACTTTTACGCCAGGCTTTGCGAACGCACTGTCCAGCTCAGCCATGTACCGTTTCCTGTCGGACGGGCCCAAACGCTTCACGTAGACCTCGTGCCCATTCCCAAGACGTCGGAGGCTGTCCATGCGACCCCTTGTCTTGGGCCGGCCCATCGCCTTGACGATGCCCTCTATGTCCTGGGCGACGGTTTCATCGCCCATTATGTTGTGACCACTCTCCGGTGTCGGCTGGTGTCCTGTCATTGCAGTGGTCTTATTGTCGAGAATAATGTAGAGAATGTCCTGACCTTCCTTGATCGAGTTCGAGATCGCGGTTATCCCCCGCCAGAAGAAGGTCGAGTCACCCATCAGCGCATACTGCTTGTTAGTAACGAATGGGTCCATTCCACCGCCAGCAGCACCGCCTAGTCCCATGGCGGTGAGGTTGTACATTTCACCGAACGGTGGGAGAAACGACATTGAGTAGCATCCAATGTCGCCATGCGCGAAAATATCACGGTGTGCGGGTTGGTCGCGCATCTTCTTGATCGTGCTGAGTGTTTCGCGATGTGGGCAGCCGGCGCAGAACCCAGGCGATCGCGGTGGGACAAGCAGTCCATAGGCTCGAATCTCGGCGATTAGATCCAGTTCACTGTTGATTCTTGACTTGTCGATTTTCGCCGCGGGGTCTCCAAGCTCTAGAACGAGCCGGCCTAGTTTTTCGATAACGATTGAAGGGGTCAAACCACCCTCTTCCGGAAATCCGTCTCCCGATGGGAAGTTCTTGCCGTAGACATTGGGTGCTGACTTGATCTCTCCTTCTTGGGACAAGTCCCTGAGAATCTGTTTTATCTGATTCTCTATTATCGGACTCTTCTCTTCAACGACAATGATATTCTCGACATGTTCGGCAAGTTCTGCGACGCACTGAGGGTCGAGTGGATAGGTGACTCCGAGCTTGAGAATGGGGAACTGTTCATCGAGCCCTAATTCCCACAAAGCTTGTTCGAGGTAACTGTAGGATATGCCAGCGGCCGCGAAGCCTATCCTGTGTTGATTCTTATCGTCCGCGTAGAGAAATCGGTTGAGTCTATTCTGCCGGACGTACTCGTGCACTTTTGGAAATCGAACACGGATGATCTCTCTCTCTAGGTCCCAGGTGTTGGGGGGGATACTTACCATTCTTGGAATGTCAACTTTTGAAGTATCGATCGAAATCGGATTCTTGAACGTGATTTCAGGCGGCTTATTCTCGTTCACCTGTACATTTCCGCCGCCCTCCGCGAGGAAGGTAGTGATCAGGTATCCAACGACCAGGTTCGAGTAGACAGAGAGTTTGAGGGCTTCTCCAATCCAATCCTTCAACTCTTGGGGATTGCTTGGTTCCATGACGGGCATCTTCAAGTGCTCCATTAGCTGCCGGCTGTCCCCGGCGACCTGTGTGCTGCTTGCGTGCGGGTCATCCCCGCAGACGACTAGAGCGCCTGCGCGCTTCCCGCTCAGCGAATACTTGTCTGCGTAGTTGATTATGTTGATGGGGTCGGCTGCGACGTTGAGTCCAACGCTTTTCATCACTGCCATTGCGTTGACCCCCGCTTCAAGCGCTCCGTTGAGAGCAGCGGCTCCTTGGCTCTCGTCGTTCGTGAGTTCGCCCCAGAGCCCGTGTTCTCGGAGAATGTCCGCGTTCTCCTCTATGATCGTGTAGACCTCGGCTACAGGGCTCCCCGGGTATCCGGCTAGAAGCCCGACTCTGCTCTCGAGAGCGCCCTTTACGATGAGCTCGTTACCGTTGAAAACGTTGGTGCCGGAGCCTTGGACAAAACGTTTGTCCGTCATGCACGAGACTAATTGAATACCTGATCTCTACACGTAATAATCCTTACTACCAAACACTCGACGGCAACGGGTACAAAGCCAATCCTCAACACCTCATCGGCTGTAAGCATCCAACGGCTGTAGCAAAAGATGAAATTCCCGCTTGAAGACCGACCAGAGGACGTTGGCGTTCGGGGAGGAGATCATAGAAGGATTGCACCTTCTGTCGGGATCTCTCCCTTCCGGGGCCAATGTTACCTCCGCTATCCTCGCCTCGGAGGGCGAGGCTCTCTACATCGATTCTCTGTACTATCCAAAAGAAACCCTGAGAATGATTGAGATTGCTGAGCATGAAGAGTTGGACTCGCTCGGACTCGTGAACACGCATTGGCACTTGGACCATACGGCCGGTAATTGCCACTTCAACATGCGTGGAATTGGGCACGAAAAATGCCCCGGACTGATGAAGACGGACCTTCCAAGCCAGCTTGAAAATGCGAAGCCAAAGATTGGACCAGTCCTGGTGAAATATCCTGATTGGACGTTCCAACAGAAACTCACCCTGACCGTCGGAGAGAAGGAGGTAACGCTGATCCATCTTCCCGGACATACTCCCGACTCTATTGTTGGCCTGGTCGAAAAAGACCACCTCCTAATCGCTGGAGACAGCGTTATGGAACTGCTGTACATCACCTACGGACGCAGCGAGGCGTTGCTGGAGTCGCTTCGGCTAATCCAAGGATTTGATGTGAGCCTGATTCTCCAAGGACACGGCCAACCTTGCTCAAAGGAAAAACTCGACGGAGACATTCGCTACATTGAGAACCTGAGAACCGCCGTTAGAGAGGAGTCTGAATGAGGGCAGGGACTAAATGAGGTGAAGAAATTGCCGATAGACCAGTTCGTGGATTCAGAACGACTCGGGAGATTGCCCGACCTCTACAAGGATCGCATTCACAAGTCGAACTTGGAGCGGGAATTCTTGGAACTGACGCAGTCGAAAAATCTGAACTTGCGCTAGACGGGAGGTTCGACGCGGTCTCCCAGTCGCTTGTACTTTTCGAATTCCTGCATGGCGGGGTCGTATCGCATATCATGGTCACGGTAGAGATGGTCTTGGAGTTCCCCATAGCTGTTGAACAGCCGCTCTTGACCTTTGACTGCGCACATGAAACACTTGATGATGTCTTTCACCATTTGTCCGCGGCTCTAGACCGAGAGAAGTTTCATTCGTCCTCTTTTTGAACTCTTTCCCACCTCACGCCGTTCGTCCCACGCTTGCCCTGCTCTTCGCGGAAATCCACGCGGTAACTACGTACCTTGATGCGAGATACGCTAGCTGGAGGGCGACGCCCACAGCTACGAACACCCAAACCGCTTGGACCCGTCATCTGGCTATTGCTGGCGATGCCTGAGAAGACCAGCACGAAACCTAGGATGAGAGCAACAGGCGGAGCCGTGGTTGCGACTACTCTGATGCTAAGACTCAATGCAGTGAAGCAAGAATGGCCCCGGATGGTTAGAGGTGCCGAAACCGGGAGGCTAGGGCACGAGCAATTCACGGACCAAAAAGGTATGCGCCTCAAGGCATTGAACGACCATTAGAAGGGATGGCCGGTAGGCTCTGCGAAAGAAGTGTTCCTCTGATTGATCGATCTGATGATCTTGGGTCGAACCATTCCATCTCATCGAATGGCGCTGGAATCCGAAGTCTCATTCATCAGGAAGCAGCTAAAGGACAAGCTTCCTTCAAAGCTTAGACCCGTTCTAGAACGGATGCTCGATTATCCATTCCTCTACGCTTCAGCAGGAGGTGCCCTGCACAGGCTTGACACTAGGGAGCCTCTGCTTCTCGCAATAATCCTGCATCACGAGAAAATGCTCGTTGCAATCCACAAAAAAAAACGCTAAGCGCAGCCGATCAGAGTACCGAACTTCTTAAGACCCTAAAAACGATCGACTGACTCTTCAGTCGTACACGGGAGGCGAATCGAACGATGTGCAGCACTTGTGCAAAACACAATCCGAGCAAGAAGAGGAAGAAGTGACAGGGAGCTAGGAAGGAACAGGTCCGAGACGAATGTTCCTTCCGACTTCCCCTAGTTCAAAAGAACATGCTCGCGAAGAAGAGAGAAGAGGTCTGAACGAGATCAAAAAGCTCGAGGAGCTGTTCTAAGCCCTGTTGAAAGAGTTAATCTTCGAGTCTCTTCACGAACATGTTCCTTGCATGTTGCCTATTCTCGAAGAATATTCTCCTCTCATAGGCGCCCATGAACACATAGAGGAAGACTGTCACTCCGAGTGCGGCAAAGAACAGAAGATGCCTCGCTCCACCCGCAAGATAGCTAAGGACCGCCTGTTGCCCGTCGGGGCTGATCTCGAATGTCCAGAAGGCGATGGCAAGGAAGGCTGTAGGCAGGATCAATCGGAAGATTCTGACGAGCGCGATCTCAGTTTTTACGTTGACCAAACCGAATATCTCCACTGGATAGAAACCCGGTAGACCTGTCAGGAACAAATTAGCACTTGTGCACCAACAGCTTAGGCTTTTCACGTTCAGAGCAATTTACAAGAATTTTCAAGAGCGGGCTATGAGGCAATTCAACTATCAAGATCGTGCGCATTTGGCCGTCTCTCCATTTCAAAATGCAACAATAAACGGCACAATCAACGGTCAAAAGCGCCCCCACAGCCGGGTTTTTGTTCGGTTTGATACCTCTGAGGCTTATACTTACATATCCGACCGGGGCTCACCGAAAAAGCGTGGCCGCCGTAGCGTAGAGAGGGTCAGTCAAGCCGTCGTACGAGCAAACCCTCGCGAAACCTGGTAGCGTAAAGGCCTGAAAGACATGTTTCCCATGTCTTGGCCAATGGAGCCTTCGGGCCGGGTTCAAAACACTCTGGACGAGTGGGAATCTCCCGGCGGCGGCCCCACTTTTGCAATGAATCTCCTGGGAAGGAAGGCTTTAACACTCATCAGGGAAACGGCCTCCAACCGATGGGCAGGTAGTTCAGCCTGGTATGCCGCCCCAGGTAAATGGGGCAGGCCGAAGAACGTCCGGTTTGCACGTCGAAACTTGCTCACAGTTCCGACCAGGACACCGGAAGGCCGCGGGTTCAAATCCCGCCCTGTCCACCAATCTTGAAACATCTTTGTTAGAGTAGAGCGTCTCGGTCATTTTGTGCCAGAGACCAGATTGATTTGTGCTGGAAAGTTCACTTGGCCGCCGTCGAAGTAGACACTCGCCTTTTCACCAATCTCTTTTTCCGCGACTTTTTTCTGTTCTATTGAAAGTTCATCTATGACTCGGCGTATGGGCATGGCCAATTCCTGGAAACTCTCCCAATAGTTTACAACCGACCCAACCCACGGCCACGGAACAACTCTAGATTCTTCCTTTACAAACCTAAATCCGGCTTGTTCTAGCTCATTGGAGAGCTTGCCTTTTTTCGCGTATGCGAAAGGATTGGGAGCCTCTGGCCCAGATTCCAGGATCAGTGTGTGTTTCAGTAGCACTTTTATGGGGATCGCGAAATATGGATTATTCTCGAACGCTCCCCATACCATCATCACGACGCGTCCGTCTATTTTCAGTACCCTCCTGATTTCGCTAAGTGTCTGTTCAACGTCTCTCGAATACATTATTCCAAAACGGCAGGTCACGATGTCGAAGCTCGAGTCGTCGAACGGAAGTTGTTCCATGCTAGCCTCTTGAAAACCGACGTTCCTCAAGCCCAGCCTGTTCGCTCGCTCTTGGCCTATGCCCAATAGCTCTGGTGTAGCATCTGTTGCCGTTACCCGACCAGTTGGGCCAACCGAGCGCGAGAAGGCGACCGCAGGGTCACCGCTACCACTTGCCACGTCGAGAACTCTCTCGGATGGTTGGGGCTCAGCAACCTCGACCATCAGTTCTGATGCTGGGCGTCCTTGCAGCGTCAATTTGTAGGTCCACTTACGGACAGCTGTTGCAGCCTCAGCCCATTCGCGAGGAAGAGACTTGGGGCTTGTAAACGCCATTCCCTGAGCACTCGTCTCTCTCAGTAGTTGGTTGATTTGTGGGGTGCTCAGAGCGTAGCCTTTAAGTAAGGCTTATCGAATAACCGATATCGGTTTTCCGATATGTGGCACGGCGGACCTTGGAAACGCTTCAGAAACCGAGGGCTCAGACATTGGGTGCTAGCGATACTGCGGAACTCGCCTAGGAACGGGGCCGAGATTATGGACGAGATAGAAGGGATGAGCCAGGGATGGTGGAGACCCTCTCCAGGCTCAGTCTACCCCATGCTGGACGCGATGGTCCAAGAGGGCTCGCTAAGAAAGCGAGATGATGGAAGATACGAGTTGACCGAGACGGCCAGGCAAGAACAGGACTGGCCGTTCGGGCCCGGCTTTGCCAGTCCAAGAACCATCGATGAGATGCTCGGTGAGATCAACGGATACGTCTCCTACTTTGAGGATTTAGCCAAGAGCAACAAAGAGAAGCTCGCGCCACACTTCGAAAAGATCAGGACGCTGACAGATCGATTGTCAGGCATCACAAAATAGCAGGAGGTGTTAGAGGAGTATGACTAATGAATCATCAAGCGTAGACGATTGGCGACACACTCGTAGGATCATGACGCTCGGTTTCGCAATGTTTCTCGCTTTGATAGGAATCGCAATCGCAGGGGGAATATTCTTCAGATTATTCTACCCGCCAGTAGCCGTCGCCGGGCCGTATCCCTTCTTCTGGGGATTCGGGTTCTTCTGGCCAATCTTCGGACTGTTCTTCCTGTTCTTCGTGCTCCGGTGGATGTTCTGGCCATGGCGCCCATACCGCTACGGATACTACAGGCGATTGGGCTACCCAGGAACCGACGACGCCATCTCGATCCTGAGAGCTAGGTACGCAAGAGGAGAACTAACCAAGGAACAGTTCGACCAGATGATGAGAGACTTGCAACCACACGCCTAGCGCGCCCCGAACATTCCCCTTTTTCTTGCCCCGTTTTTTCTAAGCGGGGAGTTCGGCTAGAAGGTCCGTCAAGGGACGGATCGAGATCTTGTACCCCACCCAGCCGATCAGAAATCCTAATACCCCCGAAGCGAGCGGGCCAACAATCGACAATAGGCTTACACCAAACAGATACTCGAGGACGAACGAAACGAATAGAGGAGACAATACTACCCCCATCACGACCATGCCTAGGATCGACCCGATGATCGCGCCTGAAACGGTTACAAACCTTGGCCTAGGCCCCTCAGCAAAATCCGCATATCGCGTTCCGATCGCCAGCCCAAAGCCAGACTCAGCAACAATGACGCCGACCCCGGCCGCAAGGTAAGAAAAAATCCCTAATGAGATGCCCGAGAGCACTGAGGCTACAACTGTGCCTACGCACAATCCTAGCGCAGAAATGATGAGCGTGAATGAAATCTTCGAACGGGCTAGTTCTTTCGCAGTTATGGGCAGCGCGCACACGTTCCATATTCTCCCGCCTTCTCGCCCCAAAGAACTCATTCCTAGGACCACTGTCCCCAATCCTATCCCAAACAAGATTAGAGGGGCAAAGAACGCGAACCCCAGGGTTGGCGGCGGGGCGCCTCGCGGTTGCGCAGGAGTGGAGAACGGTGAACCCCCGCTCGTCAAGGCAAGAGGCAGTACCATCATCAAAGGGATTAGAATGGGGAGGACCACTATCCTGGTTGTTTCTCTTCTCCTTGTCGCGGACCGGAACTCGTAACGCAACAGAGCGGCCGACACAGGCTTCATTCTGAAAATGCCAAAGCGTCCCGGGTTGCTGATGCTCGAGTAGCCGGAGAGTTTGGGTGAGGCAGGGGCGATGACCCAGTACTTGTCTCTTAGGAACAATGCGAGAGACATCAACAGGCCGAGGAACGCCAGGCCAAGTCCGGAGTAGAGAAAGAACCCCAGGACATTATTCATCATTAATGCCGTCATGCTGAGACCTAACCAGAAAATCGGAATCAGATTGTTGCCAGAACTCGCTGCTGAGAAAATTCTCAGAAAGAGGAACCCGCTGAAGAGCGCTTGTGTTAGCAGTACGACAAGACTCACCGCTACGAGCCTCATGATTACTGTAGCTCTCCCGCCGAGTCGATAGAATGAACTGGACGCTCGGCTCAAACTGGACCGCAGGATCTCGACGGCCACTGAGCCCATCAAAGATGAGACTAGCGCAGAGAAGGCCAGGGCGATGTATGGAATGGGTCCATATGAATAAAGGAAAATCGGGAGAGCGAACCCCAGGGCCCCAAAAACAAATGGAGAATATGTGTAAGTGGTCGAGAGCGCCGAGGCGGTCACGTACTCGCTGGCTGAGATAGGGAGCCAATTGATTGCATCAGTGCTCTCTGCTTCTGATGATGCGTTAACTTCCCAGAGCAGCCCTGTAAGAAAATAGAATGTTACGAGGAAGAACGGGATCGCGGCTGCCACCGACATTGCGACATCTTGGATAGTGACGAACGAGCTGGGGGCCAAAACGAACAGAAACGAAGCCGCGAACCCAATGGAGAGAGCGGCGATAAAGACAGCCACTCCCACTATGAGAATTAATAGCGGCCTGCCCGATATCGCCCGTGTGAGTACCGATTGGCGGACGCTTCGCAGCCTGGAGATCATCAGTACGTTCGCAAACCTCCAGAGGACTCTAGGTCTCATTGGACCAGGGCTCTGACAATCTCAGCCACGTCGTTCGTGCCTGTTAGTTTCATGAAGACGTCCTCTAGGCCGGACCCGGGCAGTCCTGCCTTCTTCCTGAGGTCGTCAGGGGACCCTTCGGCAATCACGTATCCGTTTTGAAGAATCGTAATGCTGTTGCAAATCGCCTCCGCGATTTCTAGGACATGCGTGCTAAATATCGTGGAGACTCCCTCTCGGGCGAGTTCATGCAAGAGCTCTTTGACCACTCTTGCTGATTTCGGGTCGAGACCGTTGAGAGGTTCATCCAGAACGAGGAAGCGGGGCCTATGGAGCAAGGCGCCCATTATGGCGATCTTTTGTTTCATTCCCTGAGAATAACTGCTGATCAGGTGGCCTTCCTTCCCTTCTAGGTCTAGAGAGTCAATGAATCTCTTGATCCGTGTTTTCTTCTCGTCTAGCCCGAGCCCTCTAACGTCTCCGACAAAGTCCAGATACTCTGTACCGGTGAGAAACTCATAAAGTCGCGGCGTTTCAGGGACATACCCGACCGCTCTTTTGACTGACATTGAGTCTCGTTCGACGTCCACTCCGAGAACCCTAACGTTTCCCGATGTCGGCTTCAGCAATCCAACGCAGATCTTCAGCAGAGTAGACTTGCCCGAGCCGTTCGGGCCCAGTAGGCCCCTCACTTCCCCGGGCGCTATGTCGAGGCTCACGCCTCCGAGTGCCGTAACGTACCCGTATCTTTTCACGAGGTTAGAAACTGCGAGAGAAGATGCGGCAATCATCCGTAGGTTTCTGTCCTCGCCAATAAGGTAGAAGAACGTTCGTTTTTTCGGATTGATTTCACATGAAATCTTCCGAAAGTTTTCAAGGGGTACTAGTGAGCGGGGCTGTCTTCCCTGTCGAGGGTCGGTGGAGTCATTCCTTCCGGGATCTTCACCGTAATCTCTCCTTCCACAAGCTTTCGTTGAAGTTGACCCGTGAATGCTTCGACGTCCAGTGTCATGTCCCGCAACCGCTTTAGAGTCTCATTTGGGAGGATGGGGCTAACGTTCTGGCCGCCTATTCTTCCATACGCTACGGCTTCAAACCTCAATTCTTCTCCCCTGAATAGTACGTAACCAGTAAGGAAATTGGCAACTCCACCGCCGGAGCCGCTTCCGTCGTCCATCGCGTCAACGAAGACGTCCATTTCGTAGACCGGGCCCTCATCTATCGGCCTAAACCTGTTCGTCGGTTGCAACGAGCTATCGATCTGCCTCCGGTTCTAACCGTAGGCTGGCATGTCGAGCGGGTGCCATCTTTGTCGGGATAGCCTCTTGATTCTCGAGTAAGATATCCAAGCAAGCACTCCGCACATTGTGAAGAGGATAAGCATAGCTAGGCTGGCTGAAGACAGGTTGAACACAGAAATGCTGGCAATGCCTGCCGCGGCCTCGGCAAGTCCGAGAAGCGGACCAATGGGTTTCTTGCCCAGAGTGAAGTAGCTCGCGGCGATTCCCAGAAGCGCTGTGACTAGTAGAAGAGATCCCGGGAGTGTCGTAAGACTTGCCGAGAGTGCTAGGAGAGCAGATGATATTCCTATGATGAGAAGAGTTAGCGCAGATAGGTTGACCGCATTGTATCTGGAACCTGAAACTGGCACTGCTGATTTTTCCGCCGGGAAGGAGAACGGCCGCCCCGGGGCTTGGTTCGCGTTTGTCGGTCCTGTGTGTTTCCGCCCGGTTTCCACATCGACTGCGTCGTTCACAAAGTCTCCTAACACGATGATCCTATGCCTTCCAATACCGGAGGACATGCCCTGTTCGATGCTGTATTCGGCTCCCACCGTTAGGTCAACTTTTGTGTCAGGTGTACAGGAGTGATGGATGACAGTCCCAGGTTTGACTCCGGTAAGCGTCCAATCTGATCCTTTTTCTCTGATGCAAACCAGTGCTGCCCATTTCGCGCCGGGTTCGATCTTCGGAAACCCGACCTCCGCCGCTAGGTCTTGGACGCCGTATCGCTTGTCCTCGCAGAAAATTTCGGAGCAACCTCTGCATCGCCAAACGTCGATCGCCCCCATCACGACGCTATCATGAATTAGGTTGACCACACCGTAGTAGATGATGTCGTGTTTGTGTTCCACTGATTGTTGCATTGTCGTGAACACGGCGTTCGGAATCCGCGTTGACCTAGAAAAGCGTTCGCATTACCGGCAGTCTCCGAGAGGAGTACCTTGGTAGGCTCAGCCTTTCTTCTGGAACCTGTTCCAGAACCCGTTCTTGCGCTTTGTTATCTTGGAGGACGCTTCGTCAGTGTCCGCTTCGACATTTGGTTTATCGGCCTTTTCGCTTGCGGGGCTGGGTGTGATCGGTGAAGGTCCCTTTTCTTTTGCTCTGTCTAACGATTCTTGTTCGTCTGGGCCGTCCTTTGTTTTCGTGATATTCTCGGTCTTCGGGGTGTCCCTTTCATTCGAATTGGGTTGAGATTGGATAGGCGTGATTTCTTCGACTGAACCTTCGGCCTGAGCAGTGTCCTGTCCTGAATCTTGGAGTGGTGAAATCTGGAACTCGCATTCGCTTTGCCCCTGGGACATGCACTTTGTTTCGATGGCCTGGACTGTCTTGTCAAAAACCTCGGCGAACATTCCGGCTAAGAATCCGCTGGTGAAGGTACAGTTGGGAGCTTCGGCGGAGCCGTTCTCCATGGCTTCGAAGCAGTTTGATATTATCACATTGGCGGTTCCCTGGTCAAAGTCGGAGTTCACGATCCGAATCTTTCCCAGTCCTAGGTTCGTGTCTTCAAGCGCTGAAGTGACAATATTGTTCATTCCGGACTTGTCCATCGAGCCTGTGCTTTCTCTGAAGATGCTCCCCTCGTGAACGCCGATTCCGCTGGCTAAGTATGACAAGAACGGCGTTGCCTGCTCTCCGACGAGCTTCTCAAGTCCCTCACGAATCACTCGTATTACGTCTCGCCTGAGGATGATCATCTTCTGGCCAAAGAAGCTGACCTCCCCTCGATTGTCGTTGAACCTTAGTTGGTTGACTGAACCAACGAGCCGTCGGAGGTCAATGTTTGCGGGGCGCTTGGGGGCGACGCTTGGGCTTCGATTTGCTTCCATCTATCTTGACTCCTTGGCTCAGCTGCTCCCGTTCAGTTCTTTTTCGAGGTTCCCGACTGCCTCGTCCACCTTCTTTGCAAAGGACGAGTTCGGATTGTCCATGACGAAGACGGACCGGCTTAGATTGTTGATCACGTCGATCTGGAATTCGAAGGCGGCCAGGAATTTCGACTTGAATAGAACTGCTAGGTCCTTACCTACTTTCACAGCATCCTTTATCCTTACACCAGGGGGCACCATGTTCAAGGCGAGGAACGTGGGTTTCTCGAATGTTTCCGCGAGCATTACCATGACTGCTGTCCCGAAGAGGTCTTGTTGGTCGACTCGTGAGACCAGTACAAGCGCGTCGCAGCAGCCCATCGCGAGTACAGTGTCATTTTCGACTCCCGGATGAGTGTCGACGATGATGTAATCGAGCTTGCACTGCTCACCTACTTTCTGGATCGTGTCTTTGAATACAGAGACTTCCAACCCGGACTTTAGCAACCTGAGCATGTCCTCGATCTTGTTACTGGCTGGGCAGAAGAACAGCCCTCCTTTTTTCAGGTCAAACTTTTGCGAGAGATCGACTATGGTGTCGATGGGCTCTGCTTCGCCTAGGAAGATATCGCTCAGGGTTGCCTTGATCTCACCTTTCTTAAGCCCGAAGATTACATGCAGTCCGGGTCCGGATAGGTCGAGGTCCATGACCCCGACTCTGCTGTGAGTTGCAAGAGTTGCAGCAATGTTTGCCGTGAGCGTCGTCTTGCCCGTGCCGCCTTTGAAGGAGTGTACCGCGATTACTTTTGTCATCCTAAGTCGATTCTCCCTTCTTTGAGTTGAGTTCGTCCTTGTCCTTCGTCAACTGGTCCTTCACCGATTGGAAGAATTCCTGATTCTCGATCTTACCGGCCTCGGACTTTACTGCTTCGAGGTCTATCTTGAGCTGGGTGTGTGTGGTCTTGTGTCTGAAGGCTAGGAAGACCGCGACTATCCCGGCAATGATTGCCGCAATGATCGCAAAATAGAACAGTGGTAGAGTGAATGGGCTCTGGCTAGATCCCGACCCGCTGCTAGGGGGTTGAATGGTCAAGGAGGACGAAGTGGAACTCAGCGCTTCGCGATTGTCCCCGCTGTAGCTTACCGTGATGCTGTTGGGACCCTGACTGTTCGGTCCTGTCACAAATATTACCGAGCAAGATGCTGTCGAACCCGCCCCTGATGGAAGAGTGCAAGTTTGCGGATTGGCAAAGGCGGGGCTGATCGTAACACTCCCCGTTGGTGTTACGGCGGTTCCAACGTCAGCGTCCGAGACCGTCGCCGTGCACGTGACCTGTTGGCCCACGGTTATCTGGCTAGGCGTGCAAGTCACGCTGAGGCTGGTTGCTCTCTTGTTCAGAGCGATCACGCTTGACGAGGCTCCCGTGTTTATGGGCGAGGACGCGTCAGTACCGTTGACGGTAAGGGACCAGAGCCCGGAAGGTTCGTTTCCATTGGGGACGTACAGCCCCTTCCACTGGCTCGAGGCAGTGTCGTATACTAGAGACCACGTGAATGCATAGCTGCCTCCATTCGAGACTAATCGTGCTGTGGCCTGGCCGGCAGACCCCAGTGCGGACCCGTCAGGATACGATATCGTAGCGTTAAACGGAATCTGCTCGTTGATGGCGTAGCTTGCCTTCGAGAGAGTTGTCGAGACCGACAGCACTGCAGCCCCCAGAGTGAATGAAGTCGTCACCGGAGATGAGGGACCCTTGTTTCCGTTTCCATCGTCGAATGAGCTGACTGCAAGACGTGCAGTCCAAGTCCCTGTGAGGTCACTTATCGTGGTCTTGTAATTGGCAACGAATTCAAGCGATGCAGGATCGTATGTGGCCCTAATGTTGAATGTAGTACTGCTAGGCCGGATCAGCGTGACGTTTGCACTACCAGTAGTCGCGTTTTGAAGGCTCGGGTAGATAGGCTCGAAGGAAACCCTGACGGTTTCAGTTCTGGAATAGATAGATCTGTTAGTGGATATGGCGCCTATGGCCATTATGGCAGGGTTGACTGTAAAGGTGTCTACGTCAGCGGGAGTCTTATTCGTTGCTGACCCAGTAATTGTAACAACGTAAGTCTGCGCAGTGTCCGCGTTTGCTGGGATGTACCATCTGTCCAACACCATACCGGATAGGTCCGCGAAGGTTGGGTGATTATACATCGTAACCGAAGACGGCGAAGTTCGAATCATCACGGTGACGGGTTCACCCGGCTGGTAGGCAGTTGCTTGGATGGAGACTGTCTCCGTCCTCTGGTAGGCGGACTTGTCAGTTAGCCCAATGAGAAAGAATGTTGAAGCTACGTTGTTCCTGGGAACCGGCTGCGTCTGGCTCACTCTGACGGTATAGAGGCCGACAAGAGAATTCACCCCTCCACCGCCATTGAAGTCCGAGCTCGGATAGTATATGACCGTGTAAAATTCGGTCTGGCCGCTTAGAGTGGTGTACTGTTTGGGCGAGGATATGAACGTGGTCGAGGCAGGGTCCGTAACGTTGAAAACGAAAGTGTATGTTGTTAGCGGTGCCGCGCTCTGCACGTGAAGGAGAAGTGTTATTGTCGTACCTTCCTGACTCCTCAACGGATAAGCGCCCAACGTGTACACTTCAGGAAGGGCCAAGACTCGCGGTACGATGCTAAGACCACCGACAATGGCGATGGCGAGAAGGAGGATGGACAGCCTGCCACTCCGGCGAGTAACCACGAGCACCCGACCCTTCTTTCCTGGTCTATAGAACCAAGAAGTGCAAGCCTGAAGAATGGGACTAAAGCAATGCGTAACCTCTAACGGTCTACGGGAGTATCCGAACCTCACTCTTATTCCTACATTTCTCTAGCACGATTGTAATCCGTTTAACAATCGAACAATACTGCCTCGGGTCGAGCAACGATACCTCGGGTCCAACCATCCGACGATGAGACTGTTCGAAAGCTATATACAAAGAAAGTCTGTCTCTCGAAGGCCAGGAGCGTTGTTGACCTGATGAGTAAGACTGTCGGATTGGACGAGGAGTCTCGCAAGCTTTTCGAAGGAAAGAATTTTGCGTTCGTTGCCACCGTCAATCGTGACGGGAGTCCACAAGTTACGCCCGTTTGGGTTGACGTTGACGGCAAGTACATACTCGTGAACACTGCGATAGGTCGGGTTAAGCAGCGTAACGCCAAACGGGACCCCAGGGTCGCAGTTGCCATCCTCGATCATTCCAACCCCTACCACATGGTCACTGTTCAGGGGAGAGTTGTAGACCAGGTGAAGGGACACTCTGCAGAACAGCACATCGACAAGATGGCCAAGAAGTACACCGGGCAAGAGCGTTACCCAAATAGGAGGCCCGGTGAGGAAAGAGTTCTCTTGAGAATTGAGCCCCGCAGGATAACGGGGATGGGGCCGAGGCGCTAGCCCACCGCGGTCGGACTAGTTCTTCGGTATAGCATTACAAGCCAGAATCCTACGGCAGACTTTGGCCCCGGAGTGAACCCGTCCTGCCTTAGAATCCTGTCCACGAGCCGAAGCGAGTGTAGGTACATTCTGCTGGGATCCCTTTGGGCCCAGCTTATCAGATTGTCCAGGCCAACACCGACCCTTATCGGGACTTTGGCGATTCCAACATCTCTAGGAACTACGATGCCCAGGTCTCTCCGACAGGCAGCACTCGACTTTGACAGTAATGGTTCGAGCTGGGGATAGCAGCAGATTACTTTGTCGAGAATGACAATGTCTGATGTGGGATGGTCTTGATTCGCGGCGTCGCTGACGCCAAATTGTGTTTTCTCCGCAAACCCGTTCTCTCTCGCCAGTTCTCTCGCAATCTCTACCATTTTTTCTGAAAGGTCAATCCCTATGGACGACTTGGCACCCCTCTTCAGAGCTTCAACAGAGAATCGTCCAGTTCCACAACCTAAATCCAACAGTGTCCTCCCGACCAGCCCGTCAGCGGCCAAATACTCGATCAGTCGAGTGCTGCTCTGTGAGAGACCGTTCTTGCGATACTCCTCGCAGTGATCGCAAGCGACGGAATCAAAGTGGCCTCCAATCTCCGCGTTGTCAAGTGCCTGCTCTCCCTTTGTGCAGTAATGGGAGACCATTCTGCCCATGCTCCTGATGGTGAGTGAGAGTCGAGTGGGCTATGAGAATTTCTCTTTCTGCTTTTCCGCGCTTTTCCTTCGAGCCTCTTCCAGCGGAGTTTCCTTGTCCGCTTCCTTGAAGCTCTCCGAGATTAGCATCTGGAATCCTTCAAGGGCATCATCGATCACAGTCTTCAGCTCGTCCCCGCCAGCTATGCTGTGGCTGAGTGAGCCCCGTTGGTTCACGATCTTCGACTTTCTCAAAATGCCCTCCATGTCCGCTTCAGCTAGCCCGCAGAGCTTCATCAGGCTGATCAGGTAGAGGCTAGTTTTTCCTTCGAGGGACTCTTTTGAGGCTCCGATTAGCTTCGCCAGTTCGCCGCGGTACATGTTCCCCTGTTTCTTTATGGCCCTCTCAACAAGGTCGTCCAGCACTTCCGACGGAACCCTGACGAGAATTGCCAAACGACCACTTACTCTCTAGGAGCACTCCAGCCTTCCTTGGTAGAGTAGAAAAACCAGTCTATGGGAGGTGCACCGGGCATCCGTAACAGCGGGAGAACTGGTTCTATTTCCTTCCCATCATACATGGGTTTGCGGGAGTCAGGTTAATAGTCTGAAAATTACAGTAATAACTCCAGGGCAGGGCTGGCGAGATTAAGGCTTGGTCAAGCTTGAGACTTTGTGTTTCTTGGAAAGCTTCCGAAAGTTCATGGTTTCCAGCACCTGCAAATCCTTCATTCCCCCTAACTACGAGGCGAACCCTTCGGTGTTTCCTGAGCGTTCGAGAGAGCAGGGGACGATGTATGTGGAGGCAGAAGACAAGGTTACCCTCGACAAGGTACAAGACATTACGTTTGTCGAAGTGAGCAGTGTCCTCGGAATCATATACAACTCAAAGAGTGGGCATACGCAGCTGAAATGGCGACACGTGAAAGATGATCAGGGAAGGCTGAGCGGCGATGCGAGCACGAACACGTTGGTCAACTTGTACGAAGCCGGAGCATTGGATCGATCATTCATCAGGACAGTTGCGGCCCGCGTAAGATAGTCCGCCGCCAGCGCACCCATTCTGTTCTGTTTTTGCCCCACGGGTACAGCAGCATTTTATTCCCGGGCACCGCTCCGTCGTTCGGAGCGAACATCGAACGTGTCCAGGCTTTTTCATACAGGAATCGAGGCTCTGGACCGGCTCCTTCCCAAAGGAATCCCAAGGAACAATCTAACCATCATCGCGGGCGAGCTGGGTGCTGGCAAATCCGTAATCATGAACCAATTGCTCTACAGCCTGCTCCAGGCAGGCGAACCGTGCATATTCGTGAGCTTCGAAGGCCCGCCCATAGTCGTAGAGCAGGATATGCAATCCTTTGGTTGGGACGTACATCCCTACTTGGACAAGGGACAACTCAGATTCTTGGACTGTTTTTCCTTCCGGCTCGAGCCCAACGTTCAGCCCGAACCGTTCACGCATTACGTCAAGGACCCCAAGGATCTACGGTCAGTCTCCACCGCCCTGTTCAACATGATGGATGAGATGGAGATGACAGGAAGAGGAGCGGTATTCGTAGATTCCCTGACGGAAATGTTCACGCTTGTTCAGGCAGACCGCCCCCTGGTCTTCACGATGCTCGACGGCGTCAAGTCATGGAGGGCAAAGGGCCCCAAGGAAAGGCTGGTCCCATTCTTCTGCACACATCACATTCCACTCAGGGCCTATGCGGATCTAGACGACCTCTTGTTCTACGTTGTCGACGGTATTTTCGAAGTCGGGTTCAACCCAGGATTCGAAGACCGTGGAGTCCTGGTGAAACAATTGAGAATCCGAAGGATGAAGGGAGCGCCACACGAGGGATACTGGATGACGTTCACCATCAACTCTGACGGGATCCAAGAGGTCGCCTTGCCCATTCAGCTTCCGAGTCCTGTCCTAGAGCATGGAAAGACTCGTACCAACAAGAAGAAGTAGCTTCCGCCACAAAACGAACTATGAGTCTAGTATTGCCCGACGCTCAGGCTCACATGGCTAGCCAGGGGCCCAACGGCCAGCCGAAGATCAAAGTACCCTACTCTAAGAATCCGGTCTTCGTCGCCGAAGGGTACACTCCGCCAGTGGTGGTGGGCAGGAGCTTTGAATACGAAACATCAACTGAGAACGCTGCGTATTGGCAGACTCTCCCCTTGGCCTATAGGCAATACTTGAAGAAGGAAGCCGACTGGCGTGGGATCGACCTCCGCTTGCTTATCGACGAAAGGCGTTCGGGAGCCTTCCGTTGTATAGGATGCCATAAGCCAATGGTCATGCGCGAACTCTTCGCGAACGGCGACAGGGTATACCAATGCCTAAACGGTACATGTGTCAAACGCATTATACGATATCAGTACCATCGGCTCACGGGTAGAATCGCCGAGGTAGCCTAGGATTCCTACGATTAACTCAAATTGAGCTGGCATTTCCAGCGTGGCGCTCCTTATGGATAGCTAGAGGAAGATGTCAATAAATAGGGACATCATTTCTCGTCTAGTAGGGTGAGCGTGGAAGCATTGTCAGCTTCTCAGAAACCCCGGCAGCAGACCGAGGAAGACCCAATCGCGATGCTTGCCGACGGCATCAACGTCTGGATAGGCAGGATAGGCGACATCGTACAAACTATAGTCGACAGAACGCCCATCCGGCACGTAATCAACTGGGGTCGAGTCTACTCGTTGTGGCCTGTGAACATTACCACCGCGTGTTGCAGCGCAGAATTCGGCGCTGCGAGCGGGGCGAGGCATGACCTAGAAAGGTTCGGTGTTCTCCCGCTCGGATCCCTACGCCAATCGGACCTCATGGTAGTCGAAGGAACCGTGACAAACAAGATGGCCAAGAGGCTCAAAATGATCTACGACCAGATGGCAGTCCCCCGTTATGTGATCGCAATGGGCGACTGTTCCATCTCCGGAGGCCTATTCCACGATTCTTACAGTATCGTGAACGGAGTCCACGAGTTCCTCCCCGTTGACGTTTTTGTCCCCGGTTGCCCCCCAAGGCCGGAAGCACTGGAACAGGGGATAATAATGCTCCAGGAGAAGATCAGGAATTCGAAGGTGTACCAGCACACATGAGTTCCCAGCAGTCCTCTCTCGAACGCGAAAACAATATCCTACAGCGGCTTAAAGAAAAATTTGGAGACGCCATCAAAGACGCAAGAGTGACCAGAAAATCTAGGCCGGAAATAACCGTGGCGCCAGAGAGAATTCTCGAGATCGCAAGGTTCGTCAGAGACGAACTGAATTTTGAAAGAGCCAACGGCGCGGGAGGGGCAGATTATCTGCGGGACCAAAGGATGGAAGTCTTCTACCACGTCTCCAACATTTCGCGGAAGGAGATGCGCGACCTGGTCCTTATGATTAAGGAATCAGTTCCGCGCAGTAACCCCAAAGTCACGTCACTCGTAAGCATTTGGCCATCTGCTGAAAATTTTGAACGGGAAACATTCGAAATGTACGGCGTCAACTTTGAAGGGCATCCCCATCTAGAGAAACTGTTTCTAGTAGACAATTGGGATGGCCCACCCCCGCTAAGAAAAGACGTCAGGATTGCCACAGAATAGGTGGCAAACAGGAAGGGATTTCGGGACGACGCAGGAACAATCTGGCACGGCTAAGCCCGGGACACCACTAACGAACGTCGTCTCTTCGGAAACAAGTGAGTCAGGGAGCAACACCCTCACCATCAGCGTTGGCCCTCAACACTCTGGCTCGGGCCACATGAGGCTCATCATCGAACTGGACGGAGACATCGTCATCCGAGCCGCACCCGACCCGGGCTACGTGCACCGCGGCACCGAAAAGATCTACGAGCTCAGGAACATCATCAAGAACATCCCAGTCCTCGAGCGTCCTGCCATAATCGACGCGTCAAACCTCAACCACGCCTACATCAGAGCCGTCGAAGAGCTCCAAGGCATCGAGGCTCCCCCTAGAGCGCAATACCTGCGATGCCTCCTTAACGAGATGAACAGGATTACGAGCCACCTCTACTGGCTCTCCATTTTCGGAGTATTCCTCGGGCACACTACAATGTTCATGTGGCCGCTGGGCGATAGAGAACTGTTACTGGACCTTCAGGAGAAACTGACAGGCGCTAGAATAACACATTCCTACATTGTTCCCGGTGGAGTCCGCCGAGACCTTCCACAAGGAATGGCAGAGGAAGCGGTCAAGCGCACTGAGTATTTGGAGAAACGACTCGTCGAATACGATAAGATATTCTTCAACAATCCAATATTCACTTCACGTGCAAAAGGAGTCGGTAAACTGTCAGCGGAAGAAGCGATCAAATTGGGCGCTGTTGGACCATCACTCAGAGGGTCGGGAGTGGACTATGACATACGGAAGGATGAGCCATACGCTGCTTACCCGCAACTCGACTTCAACGTTTGCACACGCAAGGAAGGAGATTCCTGGGCAAGGTCCGCCGCACGGGTCGACGAGATCCGCGAAAGCTGCCGGCTGATCCGCCAGATAGTCCGGGAGATTCCTTCAGGTCCCTTTAGGAGGAAGGCACCGATAGTCGTGCCGCGTGGCGAAGCCTACTCGCGTGTCGAATCTGCCCGCGGAGAGTGCAGCGTTTTTCTCATCGGCGACGGAGGAGACAAGCCCTACAGGCTCAGGTTGATAACAGGCTCGTACCGGAACATGGCGATCATAGCGCCGGTCCTCGTGGGCGGACATATGGCTGACATGCCAACCTCTTGGTGGAGCATCGACTATTGGCCCGTTGAGGCGGACCGCTAAGAAGGCGGTAAAGTGGACATGACAGTCGGAAGCAAATTCAAAGCAGCGGCCGAGATATGGAGCTCCTACTATTCTGGAATTAGGCATCTCTTCCATCGGTCCTACACTCTCCGTTTTCCCGAACAGAGGCTCATTGTGGAGAAAGGATTCAGGGGAAGGCACCTTCTACACCTCGACAGATGCACCGGCTGCGGAATCTGCGCGTGGATATGCCCCGAAAAGTGCATTACGATCGTGCCAAGGGGCGAGAGATGGTATCCCCAGTACTTCTATGGAAGGTGCTGCTTCTGCCACTTTTGCACCGACTACTGCCCAGAGTACGCGCTGGAGGAAACGGTAGAGTTCGACCTCGCCGAGTACACAAGAGACCGTCTGGTCTGGAGCCCGGAGAGATTGGCCCGCCCTCCCGCCGGAAAAGACGACAAGTACTTTTTCTCCGTCGAGACGCCAAGGGGTGCAAGCAACATTCCGACTAACGAGATCAAGAAAGCCAAGTTAACAGGATGAGCGAATTCAACAGGAATGTCTAATCCAACGCAACCCCCAAATCCGGCACAACGGGCCTCTACCAGCACTCCATCTAGCCCAATCCAAAAACCTGCAAGTCCCCCATCTGCATTCGCGAAGCCTCTTCCGTCATCATCCCAGGCATTGCCACTTCGGCCAAGTGTGGAGGGCGAGGGCTGGAAGCCAATCCCCAAGAAGCTGAAGATCTTCGGCAACCTCCTGTCCGAGGTTGTAAACCGGGGGATATGCATGTACTGCGGTGCATGCATCGCATCGTGCCCGATTGACATTCTCTTCCATAGCGACAAGGAAGAACCGATAATGCGAGGCACCTGTGCCGTCTGTCAAGTTTGCTACTACAGTTGCCCGAGAATCGAGTTACCTCTGGCCGATATTGAACAGAGGGTTTTCGGGCGTTCGCGCCAGCCCGACGAAGCTATCCTCGGGATAAACATCGGCCGATACTCTGCAGCCGCCAAAGACCCGGACGTACGCAAGGCAGGCCAGGACGGAGGCGTTGGAACCGCGCTCCTCCTCTACGCGATAGAACAGAAGATCATCGACTACGCGGTTGTCTCCGGCTACAGTTTCAAGGACCCCTACCGGCCCGAGCCTCAGATCGCTAACACTCGAGAGGATTTGATCAAGAGTGCCGGTTCGAGGTACACTCCGGGAGGGCAGGTCGGCGGCATGAGTGAGATTGCGATTCCAAACAGGGGAAGCACACACTCACAGGAGGAGAGGTTGGCTTTCGTCGGGCTCCCATGTGAACTCCAGGGGATGTGGAGAATGAACACTCACTGGATCGCGACGCCGAAACTGGCGAAGAACATTGTTTTCACTGTCGGTCTCTTCTGCTCAAAGGTTTTCGACTATCAGAAGATGATGGTCGACTACGTCCAAGGGAAGCGCGGCATCGACCTAAAGACCGTGACCAAGGTTAACGTGAAGAAGGCTCGCTTGCTTGTCTATGTTGGCGAGAAGCTAGTGATCGACGAACCGGTCGAAGCGGTCGCGGACACGGCGAGAGAAGAGTGTAACGTTTGCATCGACTATTCAGCAGAACTTGCTGACATAGCACTCGGAGCAATCGGTTCACAATCCGGCTGGTCGACCATCTTGACGCGGACACCACGCGGAGAAGAAATCGTCCAGGGCGCCGTGAAGGCGGGGTACATTGATGTCAAGCCGCTCTCGGAGAGAGGTTTGAGGTTTGTTGAGAAGCTCTGCTCATTGAAGAGGCGCCGGGATCCTTCAGTTTACATGCGGCACGAAACCGCAATGCCGAAGCCTGAACCGACACTGATACCCCTAGAGGTTCCTGTCAAGTAGAAAAGCGCGCTAAAGATGCGTGCACAACTGCGTCCTTTCCTTAGTTGTCGATTGACAGCATCAGCGGCTTCGTCGAGCGCGTAGAGCGCGACCTGGACACTGATGCTTGGACGAACCCTGGAAGAGAGCTCTCAACCTGCAAATGTCTTCGTCCAAATGCTCTGGGAGGCACGAGCACGGATAGTAAGTTCCTGATGAGCCCAGTGTGATGCTCTTCCAATCCTTGAGCGGCTTTGTTCTCGCCAAGGTGGTTCTGCAACGGTTGCTCTTTCTTCCCGAGCGGATGTGATGGGCTGCTAAGGAAATGCTCCGACAGTAGCGATGAGCTGCCCTCTAACCCGCATGAGGGACAGACGGAGATGCTGGCGGCCTTGCCCCGTACGGCGTCGCCGACTGAAGTCTTCTCGTTGGCTGTCGACGACAAGTCAGGTGTCGGACCAAATGACGCTCGAATAGGCTGGAGCTCCGCACGTTGTGCTTGGTATACAACGTCCGCGACAACTTTCTCGGGCTCAATTGAGGCCAGCGCCGATGTTCTTCCCTTTGACTGTCTTGTTCTTCGTTGAACCCTCGACCCGCCCTTCCGACGCGTCCTTCGACCTCGGGGTTTCCCTTTGGTCTTTCGAGATGACGCGACCGACACGCCTATTCCTCCGATCGCGCCTGCCAAGAACTGTAGGATTGTTGGGTCTAACATTCTCGATCCTTCAGCTCAAAGGTACATCCACGAATGCCCGCCTTGCGCACGCTTCGCAGAGAGTCTCGCCCGTTGGGGTCGTTCGGGCTAGGTTGACCGACGATATTTCTCTGCCACACTCGATGCATTGAAGGGTGTAGAGGCTCAACATTTCGCCAAAGGACTATCTGTCCTCCGAGCAGTAATCAGAGGGTGTAACCATTCCCGAGCATCGAGAGTAACAACCCCATTATATATCCCAGGACAGCACGAAGCGATCTCGGAGCGAATTCTTCTCCGCCGTTACAATCAGTCTGCAACCGCCACGAATTCTCATCGCGTCTGATGCTCGACGAAGCGTTAGACACTTGTCAAGAATTTAGTCCTTAAATAGACGGGATCGAGAAACGATCTAGCGGAACGGATCAATCCCTCATCAGGGTTCTCCGATCCGATGGATGTGTGTTTGTGGATACCTCGGAAATGCTCGATCGCAGCTTTGACTTTTCTGAGGTGTTCATTCTCGTCAAGAGATCCGTCAAGAGTAGCCTCGGGCGTCGTCGAGTTGGACTGATGCTGGGCTTGGCAGACCTTCCGGATTACATCGGTGCCTTTCACCAGATGGGGTCGAACTTCATCGTAATGAACCGGGGTCTCCTCGACCAGGTCGCGAAACTCGCGAAAGATCGCAAGTACCTGAATGCCTACGTTTTCTACACTCTGTTGCACGAGTATCTGCATACGTTAGGCTACGTTGATGAGGGCGAGGTCCGGCGGCTGACGAGGCGGATTACGAGCCAGATTCTAGGTCCCGAGCACCCGGCAACAAGGTTGGCCATCGATGGGCCTGCGATTGTGTTTCCCGACCTTCAATTCCAACATCATACTATGGCCAGGTCTCGGCGGCTTCCCAAGTTCGAGATAGTCCGGGAGTTCGAGCGCGAGTACCGCAGCTACGTGGCGTAGGCCCGACTCTCGGCAACCTTTTCGCTTCTAGCTTTCTCATCGAGAAAGTTGAGGAAGCTAGCCAGTTTTCGGTAGGCATCCAAGAACTCCAGCCCGCGATGCGTGATCGAATAGAACGTTCCTTCTCCGCCGACAATACTGGCTAAACCGTAACTAGAGAGGTCTATGAGGCAGCGCTTCGCCCTGTCTACCGGAAGCCCCACCGCATACGAGATTCTCGTTATCTTGGCGTTGTTTCGGTGCTTCAAGACTTCCAATATGTCGGCGTAGATGTCGACCTTGGACCTTTTTGACCCGCGTTCCATTTGCGGGGCGTCCTACAATTCGGGGGGCTTTGGCAGCTCGTCCTTCTTGACCGGAGGTTTCGAGAAGATGACGTCCGGTTCTGCGTCGATCGTTTCTCGGTAGATGGTCTCGCCCGCTACTTGGACTCGGCTTTCCAGGCGTCCTCGGCTGATGTACAGGTTACCCGTTCTAGCTCGCTCCTCGACTTCTAGGTCGTCGGCATAGACATCTTCGACTTTCCCCCGTTCTCCAATCAACACTATCTCACCTATCAGTGGGCCGGATACCTCTGACCTATCGCCCAGTTTGATCTTCCTCGCTTTCGTTCCGCTCTTGGTTCTCAGCTGACCCCCGATCTCTACAGAATCCTCCGCGACAAGTAGCCCTGCCTCTACTGAGCCTCCCGCTTCGAGCTGGCCGAGCCTGAGCTCGTTTCCAACTCGGGCTCGTCCACCGATGTCAAGCCGCTGGCCGAGTTTGAGGTTGCCAGTGACTTCCAGTATTCCTCCGATATCGATTCTCTCACCTTCGCCGTTACCCCTTATCTCGAAGACTCCTCCAACATCGACGGTTTCGAAGTGGAGGTCTCCTTCGCTCTCGAACTTGCCACCAACATCAATGTCTCTTCCCTCTCCGCCGCCAAGGAGTCGAGCTGAGCCGCCGACATCGATCTTTCCAAATTTGATCGGTTTGGAAGATTGGAATGTTCCGCCGACATCGATCGTGTCGACGACTTCTCCTCCTCCCACAACAGCTTTTCCTCCCACATCTAGGACTCTTCCCTTGATTGCTCCTCCGATCCCGACGGTGCCGCCAACATCTAGGTCTTCGACGTTAACGTCGCCTTCAACCTTGAACACTCCTCCGACGTCTGCGGATCGTGCGGTCATGGTGCCCCCGACTTCGAGCACGCCTCCCACGTCAACGCTTTCGGACTTGAGGTCCTTTCCCACTCTCAACCTTTTTTCAACGTCGATGTCTTCCGATGTCATTGACCCCATGACTTCTAGTTCGCCGTCTTGAACCCTCACCTCGTCGCACTTGAGGTCGCCCTTGACTTCGATTCTGCCTCCGTCCGCTCTGAATTCCTCGCAGTTAAGGGAACCCCGGAATTCAGCGTCACCCTCACAGCGGACTTCGCCAGTGACGTCAATTGTAGCTGATTCTTCTTTGGGTTCGACGGTTCCATCGGCCTCTACAATTAGGTCCCCATCGACGTGTCCCAGTTTTATCACAGAACCTCTCGGCACTCTACCCTCTCCCACTACCTAGTCAACTCCAACAATGGTTTCAACGGACGGCTCTTGTCGATATTGTAGCTAGCCAAATGTTCTTCGGCCTACACGCGCGATTTGCGGTCGAGTCGAACTTCGAATTGCATGTGTCCAAGTCTTCTCAAAGAGTTGTATCGTCGTTGTTTCTAATAACCATCGGGCACCTTCGGTAGTCACTCCATGTTAGTAGCTTCTCCGAAGAGGCTCGCCCAAGTCTGACTAATTTCGTGCTCCTAGCTGCAACCGCTAGTGCTTCCGCAGTTTAGACACTTGTAGCACGAACCGTTTCTCACCATGATCATTCCACAATTGTCGCAGGACGGAGCGTCGGACTGTGGGTCGAACGTTATGAGTTCCACTTCATGCTTCTCGTCGGATTTCTTGTTCTCTCTGATATCCATCGACTTTGGAGTCGAGTGATGCTTGGGGGGTGGTGGTGGGATCAGGGAGTTGTTGCCGTTCGTTCCATTTGTTTCTGCATTCGATGTCCCGACGAGACCGATCGATTCTCGGTCTTCCTTGCTGAGGAACCTCAACCCCAGCCATCGGAAAATGTAATCGACTATCGACTTGGCGAACCTTATTTCAGGATTGTTAGTTATTCCAGAAGGCTCGAACCTTGTGTGTATGAACTTGTTGACCAGGACCTTTAGCGGTACGCCATACTGGAGCGCGAGCGAGATCGAGGTCGAGAATGAGTCCATCAACCCGGAGATGGTGCTCCCCTCCTTCGCCATGACGACGAAGATCTCTCCCGGGCTTCCATCCTCATAGAGGCCGGCAACCAGATACCCTTCGTTACCAGCAACGCTGAACTTGTGGATGACTGCTTCTCGTTCTGTTGGAAGCCTCCTCCGTAGCGCTTTGTAAACGACCTCTCCTGGTTTTTCTTTGCTACTTTGACCACTATTATCGTCTTTGAGTCCGGTAGTCAGAGGTTGTGTTCGTTTCGAGCCGTCTCTGTATATTGCGATCGCTTTGAGCCCCATGCGCCATGCGGCAACATATGTCTCCGTGATCTCGTCCACCGTTACGTTGTTGGGCATGTTGACGGTCTTTGATATCGCCCCGGAGATGAACGGTTGAACCGCGGACATCATCTTCACGTGCCCCATGTAGTGGATGCTTCTGGAGCCCTTCGCGGGTTTGAACGCACAATCGAACACTGGAAGGTGTTCCGATCCTAGATACGGCGCACCCTCGATAGTGTCGTTCGCTTCTAGGAATTTTACAATTTCATCAGCCTGTTCTCTGCTATAGCCTAGCTGTTTGAGGGCGTCGGGTACTGTGTTGTTGACGATCTTGATTACTCCGCCTCCGACAAGCCACTTGTACTTGACGAGTGCAATGTCAGGCTCAATGCCCGTAGTGTCACAGTCCATCATGAAAGCGATGGTTCCCGTGGGAGCAATAACGGAGATCTGCGCGTTCTTGAAGCCCACAGTTTCTCCCAGAGATAGCGCTTCATCCCATGACTTTCGAGCTGCATCCATCAGGGGCTTCGGCACGCCCGACTGCCCGACTTTGTACGCGTGGGCCCTGTGCATTCCGATAACGTTGAGAAAGTGTTTCTCGTTGAGTTTGTACCCAGCGAACGGGCCCAGCCTACGAGCGAGCTGGGCGGATATGGCATATGCATGCCCGGACATTAGCGCGGAGATTGCGGCCGCTAGATTTCTTCCCTCCTCACTATCGTAGGGCATGCCCTGTGCCATGAGCAGGGCTCCGAGGTTGGCGTATCCCAGCCCGAGCGGTCTATAGTCGTGGCTATTCTTCTCGATAGCTGATGTGGGGTAGCTGGCGTTACCGACGATGATCTCCTGAGCGGTTACTACGATTTCGACAGCGTGCATGAAAGCCTCAACATCGAACCCGCCGTCTGAGGTTCTGAACGTGAGCAAGTTTAGCGACGCGAGGTTGCAAGCGCTGTCGTCGAGGAACATGTACTCGGAACATGGGTTAGATGCGTTGATTCTGGCCGTCTCGGGGCAGGTGTGCCACTCGTTTATCGTAGTGTCAAACTGGATTCCGGGATCTCCGCAAATGTAGGCGGCTTCGGCCATTTGTCGGAGAAGTTGTTTGGCCTTGTGAGTGTCGGCGGTCTTTCCGGTAGTGACGTACTTTGTCTGCCAGTCCTTGTCGCCGACGGCTGCGTGCATGAACTCATCGGTAACTCGGACGCTGTGGTTGGCGTTTTGGAAGAAAATGCTCCCGTAGGCTTCGCCATCGACCGATCCATCGTAGCCAGCATCGATGAGGGCCCATGCCTTCTTCTCCTCGTTAGCCTTTGACCAGATGAAGTCAGTAATGTCTGGATGCTCTACGTTGAGAACGACCATCTTCGCCGCTCTCCTCGTCCTGCCTCCAGACTTTATGACGCCTGCGAATGCGTCGAATCCCTTCATGAACGAAACCGGCCCGCTGGCCTTCCCCCCGGTTGAGAGGTGTTCTCTGGAGGAGCGGAGATTGGAAAGGTTGCTGCCAGTGCCCGAACCATACTTGAACAGCATTCCTTCCGTCATCGCCAGCTGCATTATAGATCGCATGTCATCTCTGACGGAGTTGATGAAACAGGCAGAGCATTGCGGCCTTGCCTCAACCCCCACGTTAAACCAGACGGGACTGTTGAAAGCGGCTATCTGGTGTATGAGAACATGGGTAAGTTCATTTTCGAACGCGGCCGCCTCCTCTTCGTCTGCAAAGTAACCCCCCTCTTGTCCCCAAACGGAGATCGTCTTGGCGACGCGGTCTATGAGCTGCCGAACGCTCCTCTCGCGTCCAGCATCCCCGAGTCTGCCCCTGAAGTATTTCGAGGCGACAATATTCGTTGCCGTCTGTGTCCAGAAAGATGGAACTTCCACGTCCTTCTGCTCGAAGATCAGCTGCCCCTTGCTGTCTGTTATTGTGGCAGCCCTCTTTTCCCAAGCAATCCCATCGTAAGGATGGGTTCCGGGTTGGGTGTAGAATCTGCGATATCGGAAGTTAGCCTGTATCGGCTTCTTTACTAATTCTGTTTCCATTCTTGGTCTTGTTCCTGCCCTTTTCCAAGCTCATCCGGAAGATGGAGTCGCTCGGTTCGAAGCGGAAGAGCGAGCTAACCCGCCAATTCTCTATTAATAGATTTGTATAAACCTGTCTAAAAGCTTAGTGTGGTTTCAAGCAGGGACATGCCTGAAAATCGGTATCATTGCGAATGATGAAGAAAGACTCGTGCTAATTGAGCTGGCTGTTGTCACTAGAATTTGCGCTATTTTCTATAACAGGTAGCAATATCGGCGTTACTCCAGAAATTTTCACCGGGTAACACTAGAATTAGGTAACTTGTTCCGTCTACAGCCAGAAACAGGCAAGGTGTTCAGTATGGTTGGCGGGGCGAGGCCGATGTTGCTCTGGTATGTCTGGATCAGACTAGTTGACGGTGCGTGGCACAAGGTTGACGAAATAGCCGGCCAACTTCGAATACCGAAGAGCGCCGTTTGCTGGGCTGCGAAGTTCCTAAGTGAACATGGACTAGCCGAATACGGCGATGACGAAGATGAGGTTCGCCGGCTCTCAAATACTAGATCGAGATTCGAAGACATCGTCCGAA
>JACXTT010002053.1_pt1 | contig 32421 bp, 30 predicted proteins | sample 9270951 | NCBI WGS metagenome assembly JACXTT01 (sample SAMN15532306, study PRJNA645909) | rock metagenome | isolation source: weathered quartz diorite | place: Puerto Rico | collected 2017-06-21
ATGAGGAAAAACATATTGGCAACACTTGCCCTGCTTGTTGCATTGGGACTCGGTACTCCACGACTGATGGCGGATCATGGCGACAAGGGCGACAAGCACCACGGGAACAAACATCTTGCTGATGACGATCAAGGTTGGGACCGCCATGATGGCTACGAATACCGCGCCTATAGCGATGGACGGCCGCCGGGATGGAATCACGGCAAGAAAACCGGCTGGGGCAATTGCGGTATGCCTCCCGGCCAGGCCAAGAAGTACGGCTGCCGTACCTATGTCTATCAGGGGCGGCCTCACTACTACTATCAGGACGAGGCGGGGAGGATCTTCGTTCGGCGGCCAATCATTGAGGTTCACGGCACCGTCGACATCGTGCGCTGAGGTGGAAATTCGGGCGGGCGTTTCAGAGCCGAGGTTGCGAATGCCTTTCCCGGTGGCAAGCTTCAGTGGCTAGTTTCGGCGATGAGTTCTACAATCTCCTGCGATGAAAAAGCACTTCGGGTTGGTTTTTCTGATCGCTTTCGCAGGACTGCTTTTTGCTGTCCCGCTTCCCAAGTACGAGCCCTTGCCGGCTGCGCTCTCCAATAATGCCGTGGCCAGCGTGAAGAGCCGTGGAACGTTGCTGTTGCTTTCTCTGATGGGTATGGGCTCGAAGAAGACCTGGGATTCAACCTCCAACGCCGCCTATTCGCTCGACACCGATACCGGGAAATGGTCCGAGGTGCATTCGGTTCCTGGGACGATTGGCCGCCTGGCAGCCTCGGCCGTGGGTGCGCGCGAGCATGTTTTTCTCTTCGGCGGCTACGTGGTCGATGGACAGGGCGGGGAAACCACCTTGCCGGACGTCAATGTATACGAGCCCCTCACCGACCGCTGGTTTCGCGGGGAAGACCTACCCGTTCCAGTCGACGACTCCGTCGCCGGGGTCTACCGCGACCGATACGTCTATCTGATCGGCGGGTGGTCGAAGAGCGAAGCAGTGCGTGACGTTCAGGTGTACGACGGGCAAAAGAATACCTGGGCGAAGGCCACGCCCATCCCCGGAACGCCGGTGTTCGGCCATGCTGGAGCCGTGGTGGGCGACACGATTGTGTACGTCGACGGCGCCTACAAGAATCCGGCTGGAGATCAGCCGAAGTATGTCGCCTCCGACGAATGCTGGCTGGGCAAAATTGACCATCACGATCTCACGAAGATCCAATGGAGCAAACTGCCCAGCCATCCCGGAAGCGCGCGTTATCGTATCGCCGCCGGAGGCTCGGAGAAAGATCAGAAGGTCTATTTTTCCGGCGGAGCGGCCAATCCGTACAACTATAACGGTGTTGGGTACAACGGGCAGCCGGCGGAGCCGTCACCCGTGACGTTTGCGTTCAACGTGCGCAGCGGCAAATGGGAAACCATCAACGCGAACACCCCTGATCCCACCATGGATCATCGCGGCCTGCTGGTAATACAAGAAGGGTTGGTGGTGGTTGGCGGCATGCAAAAGGGACAGCAGGTAACGTCAAAAGTCACGGTCATGGCGAAACAGCCCAAGCTGAAGTAACGCCTGTCGGGCGGCACTGCTGTCCGCATCCCAGAGGCAGTATCAGCACAAACCTCCAGTTGACACAGGGCGGGGAGGCTAGTAGTTTTTGCTTTAACCGGGAAGCGTTTTATTGTGACGTTGCCATGAAACCCTGGCGGTTGATGTTACTCATCTTCGAGTTGGCGTTGTTGGCGGCTATTCTGGTGCTGCCGCAGGTGGCGCTGCCCGACTTCACGTTCCACGGTGGAACGGCGCCGGTGGCGGCACATTCTCGTGTCTGTAGCCCGGTCCCTGCGACCGTGATCGCTGCGATCCTTCCCCAGACCCTGGTTTCGGACCAGACTAGTCACTTCCTGTCTGAGATCGCCAGCAGATTTTCACCGCACGCGCTTTCCCAACTTTCGCTGCTGTGCGTTCTGATCTGCTAACCAACCTCCGTCATCCAGTTCATTTTTTTAGCTTGCTCCGCGTGGGGCGTGCCTGATTTGCTTTCGGGTTCGCGGAGCTTCGGGGGTGGCGGTTCCGGCATGTTGCCGGGCCTGGAGGAAAGGGCCAAGGCCAGCCGTGTAGCTGCCGCCTCCGAATACGCTATTTAGAATTCTATGCTGCGCCCAACCTCTACATCCGGAGCTATCGGCCGCGCGCCAACACCAGCGTGATGTCGTCAGGTTGCTCCTTGGCCCCGATCCAGTCGTCGACCGCGGCAGTCACGATTTCGCTGATGCGTTGCAACGGCAGGTCGCGGTTTTTCCCTACCAGATCGATCAGGCGCTGCTCCCCGAACTCACCGAAGTCGTTTTCCGGCTCGGTTACGCCGTCGCTGTATGCGAGAAAAAGTTCACCCTGGCGCAAAGTTACCGTGCTCTCCTCGTAACTGCGGTGGTCAAACAAGCCGATGACTGTGCCTCCGCGCTCGAGCCGACGCAGAGACCCGTCTTCCGCCAGAATGATCGGCGGCAAGTGACCGCCGTTGCTGTAGGCCAGTTTCCGCTGGCAGGCGTCGTAGACACCTAGGAACAAGGTGGCGTACTTTTCCGCCGGCGTGCTCTGGTAAAGCTGGTGGTTGAGCAACGAAAGCATCGCGCCCGAAGACACTTCTGCACCATCCAAGCCTGCAGGCAAGCGCAGACTGGAACTTGCCGCCTGGCCCACCGCGGCGGGCCAGCGCAGGCTGGGATTGCCTTCCAGGCTGTAGGCGCGGACGGCGGAGTGAATGGTTGCCATCAGCAGCGCAGCAGAAATTCCCTTTCCGCTGACGTCGCCCACCGCCAGGATCAGCTTGTCCGAGTCCACCGTAAGGAAATCGTAGTAGTCCCCGCTCACTGTGCGGGCGGGGCGGCAGAAGCCGTAAACCTCCAGCGAAGCCAGTTGCGAAAAATGCTGCGGAAACAGTTGGGCCTGTACTTCTTGCGCGATGGTCAATTCGTTTTCCATCCGCTGCTTTTCTTTCTGTTCCTCGATCAGGTTTTCAATTGACGCGGTCATGGAGTTGAATGAATTGGCCAGTGTTGCCAACTGGTCGTGGGACTGAACGAAAATGCGGTGCCTGAAATCGCCGCGATTGATGTGCGTGGTGGCGTCGTAGAGCTGGCCAACCGCTCCCGTGACGGTGCGAGTCAGGCGGGTGCCGATCCACAAAGCCAGCAACTCGATGAGGGCAAAAATTACCGCGACGAACAGCAACAGGTACTCCACCCCGGTGGCAAAGTCGCCCAGCGCCGCGAACAGCCGGGCATACAGGATGGAAGGCCGGGTTTGGACCTGGAGCAGTGCGCTGCTTTTTGTAAGATTGCCATTCGACCAGTCCACGAAGGGAAGCGGAGTACCAAACGTGATTACGCGGTCAAACGCGTTGCTGGGCGGAGGCACAGAGCCGGCGGTAAACGTCGGACGAAGATCCTGCTGGCTATTGTTCGTGGCCAGGCCCTTCTCCACGGGCTGGACTACACCGCCTTGTCTTCTTCCTTCGCCGATCTTTCCGTCGTCTTGCTTTGCCTCAATCTTCTTGGCGTCGTCCGCGGCCGGCAGTGGCGGCGAGGTCTTCGTGGGGCTTGGCGGACGGGGATGACCGGGCGTGAACTCGAAACCCTCTGCGAACAAAGTGATTTCGCCCAAATCCGTGGTGACCTGTTGCAGCAGCTTCTGGTCCAGCGGTTCGCTGGTAACTACGGTCAGCTTATGAGAGCCTGAGCCAATTTCGGTGGCGACCCGCAAGTAAAGCTGGTCGTGATCCCGTACGATCGCCCGGAATTTGGAATTCAAGAAAGACGGTAGGGCAAAAGGGGTTTCGCCCGGATTGGCGCCGTTGCAGACGGCAAGAGGCTTTCCGCCGCTCCAGGCGCAAATCCGCCGGGCTGACCAGGCGATGTCGTTCCGTCGTAATCCTTCAAGCGACTCGGCGGTGGCCGGCTGACCGCGCTCCAGCCGCGCCGCCAGTTCGTGCGCGATCGCTGCGTTAACCGAGTGCAGGCTGCGCAGGCGTGACTCCAGCTCGGACGTCACCACGAAGTTGGCGAACTGCCCGGCAAATAAATAGATCGTGATCGAGGCCATGGCTATCACCAAAACCACGGGAATCACGCCGATGAAAACGTACGTGACAATCAGCCGGTTGCGCAACCGCCAAAGCAGCTTTGCCTTGAGCCAGCGGAAGGCGAGAAGACCCAGCAGAATGATGACGAGAAAACTGAGAACGCTAACCCACCCGCCCAAAGCCTGTCCCCAGGAAAGCTTCAACAGCCCGAAAAGCCTTTGCAAAGCGACTAGCAGCAGGTCGAGGCCCAGGAAATAACAAGCGGCGCGTGCTAGCCGCGTGCCCGGCAGCAGACCCATAGCCTGCAGTCGAAAGCGCAGTGTGCGGAGGGAAAGCACCATGGTGAAGAAAGGATTATAGATCGGACTTTGGGCGGCCGGAGTCAGACCTCAGCCTAAGCCTCGCACCTCCGACATCCGAGGGCGGGTCTCACGTCTGACGTTTGCCTTTCGCACTCAAATCTCGGGATAGAAATCGAAAAATGCCTCCAGGCTGGTTTTCAGCTGTTTCTCAATTTCTTCCTTGCTACCTTCGAGCACATGCATGGTGACGTGGGCTTCGCGTCCGTTCTTCAATTTGAGGGTGGCGTCGCCCACCTCGGAAACTTCGTCCGACGGCAACAGCCGCATTCCATACACGAGAGTCAGATTTGCCATAGAGTCATTCTAAGCCCGGACGGCGGGCGACGGACCTCGGCGAGGCAACGCCGCGGTTTGCCGCCTGTCTCGCGGGCGGCCCGCCCGCCTGGGTCCTGCTAAAATCCCCCTGTGCGTCCAAACATCCTTCTTGTGCTGGTTTATCTTGCTCTCGATGCGCTGGTAGCGGCGCAACAGCCGCCGTCGCAGCCGCAGGTCAAAGTCAACATGCTGAATGTGTGTTCGCCGTCGACCGCCGAACAGCAGGAAATCGTCTCGGCGCTCGCGCGAGTCCCCAAGCAACCGCTGTTTGCCGCCGACTTTGAAATCGATCGTGGCCGGACGAGCCTGGAGGTGGGGCCGGGCTTTCTGCAGCCTGGGTCCGGTTCGCAGATGTCCTCCGATCCGGGCGTTTCCAACTGGGTGCGTATCCGCCGGGAGTTCTCCGTGCAAGCGCTGTTTTCGACGGTGCAATACTCGTTCAGCAGCGACCCCAAGAATATGGTGGAGACGCTGGTATTCCGGGTGCGCGACCCCAAAGACCTGATGCAGGTCTCCATCGAGGATAGCGCCTCAACGGTTACCTCGCCGGTCGCGATGTTATCGACCAGTACCCCAGCCAGCCGCATTAAATTGGAACGCTTCGGCAAGTCATCCGTGGTGTTGGCCCGCTGCCCCGCCACCGAGGCAGGTCCGCCGCCCGACCAGAGCGCGTACGAGCCTTTGTTTCAAAGCGCATCGGCTGTGCTGTCGAATTACCGCGGATTGCTGGGCGCAAGAACCACGGTGCCGGAAGAATTGGCGCGCCTGGGCGGAGCGACACAATCCCCGGCATCGTCTACGAAAAAGCCCGCAGCGAAGAAGAAATAGCTATGTCCGCCACCCTCGCCCTGCGCTTGCATCCAAATCGGAATTCGGCAATCTAAACTGTGACGCTGTGGTTTCGCTAAAATTATGGAAAGCCCTCGCGACGTAGTCATTATCGGGTCAGGCTGCGCCGGCCACACTGCCGCGCTCTATACCGCCCGCGCCAATCTGAGGCCCTTAGTGCTTGAAGGTCATGAACCGGGAGGCCAGCTATCGCTTACCACTCTGGTGGAAAATTTCCCCGGCTTTCCCGAAGGCATTCAGGGGCCTGAGCTGATTGAAAACATGCGCAAGCAGGCAGGGCGCTTCGGAGCGCAATACCAGCTTGGCCACGTGGTCAGCGCCGATCTCGGTAAACGCCCCTTTGCCCTGAATTTAGGCAAGGAAACCATCCATGCCCGCACCTTGATCATCGCTAGCGGAGCCTCGGCACGCTGGCTGGGATTGCCCAGCGAGCAGGCGCTGATTGGGCACGGGGTCTCCTCTTGCGCCACCTGCGACGGCTTCTTTTTTTCCGGAAAAGAAATCGCCGTGGTTGGCGGTGGCGACTCGGCCATGGAAGAAGCCATCTTCCTCACCCGCTTTGCCACCAAGGTGACGCTGATTCATCGCCGCGATCAGTTCCGCGCGTCGAAAATCATGCTCGATCGCGCCCAGCAGAACAAGAAGATCAATTTCCTCACCGATACCATGGTGACCGAAGTAAACGACGTTTCCAAAAAGGAAGTCACCAGCCTGAAGCTGCGTAACGTGAAAACCGACAAGGTCTGGGATCTTCCTGCCAGCGCCATGTTCCTGGGCATCGGCCACATACCGAATGCCGGGATATTCGAAGGCCAACTGGAAACCGATCCGGACGGCTATGTGGTGACGACCAACAATATTTTCACTCGAGTGCCCGGAGTGTACGCTTGCGGTGATGTGCAAGATCGCCGCTATCGTCAGGCCATCACAGCCGCTGGTACGGGCTGTATGGCCGCCCTGGAGGCGGAGAGGTTTCTCGAAGCGGAAGGGCAGTAGCCCGTACCCAGAGGCCGGTTGAGAATGAATTTCAAATTCCCGGAGGCAACCCTACTATGGCAACTCCACAGGCTCCTTGCTCCCACTTAGGGGAAATTCGTCCCGTGAAGCCGAGCGGCCAGGGCTGTAAAGAATGCCTGGAAATGGGCGACACTTGGGTCCACCTGCGGGAGTGTCTGAGCTGTGGTCATATCGGCTGTTGCGATTCTTCCAAGAACAAACATGCCACCAAGCACTTCCGCAAGACCAAGCACCCGATCGTGCAGTCCTTCGAGCCAGGCGAGGACTGGCGCTGGTGCTACGTCGACGAGGTGTTTCTGGAGTAAAGACCGACGTCAGGCCTCGGGTTTCAGGGCTCTAAGCCTTGACCACGAGCGTAGAGTGGCTCGCGGTGACCCTTTTCGCGCTTCTCGCAAAGGCGCCACACGGTGCCTAGCTCGAGATTTCGGTCCAAATTCGACGCGGACGCTGTCTCCGGGGGCTGGCGCTTCGCGGCCTGACGGACGTTGGCCGCCTTCCGGTTACCTTCGTCATCTTCCCCGCCTCCAGCACAGGCTAATAAGCTGCTTGTCATGAATCGGGTGACCGCGGTTATTTTGCTGACACTATTGCCGGCGCTGGTGTTGGCCCCACTCGCATTCGCCCAGCAGGAGGCCGAGGGCACTCGCAAGATCGTGAACCGTGTGACTCCGCAATACCCCGCCATCGCCCGAACGATGAACCTCCGAGGCAATGTAAAAGCCGAGGCTGTAGTGCAGCCAAACGGAGTGGTGAAGTCGATTGAAGTGAAGGGCGGACATCCGGTTCTGGTGCGCGCCGCACAAGACGCGATTTACAAGTGGAAGTGGGCGCCCGCAACCCACGAGACCCGGGAGCCAATCGAGGTCAGGTTCGATCCTCAGTAATCAATCCGCAGCGCTACTCCCCACCGCCACGCAAATTTTTACGCCTGTGATACAAGATTCTGTGCCCTCCACTTTCGCGCATGGCGCCCGACAGTCCCGCTCCAGCGGGAAAGGCACAACATGCTGAGGGCGCTTTTCATTTCTTTGTCGGAAAGCCGTTCGCTGCGCGACGTGGCCGAACGGTCTGCCCTCGGCCAGCGCTTGTCCCACCGCTTTGTAGCGGGCACGGGGGTCGAGGATGCGCTCCGCGCCGCGCAAACGGTCAACCGGTCGGGACTCAGCGTCTCGGTAGACAATCTCGGTGAAAATGTCACCAACGCTGAGGAAGCGCGCGCCAGTGCCCACCTTTACCACCAGTTGCTGGACGAGATTGCCAGCCGCCGGCTCAACGCCAACGTCAGCCTGAAGCTCACACACATGGGGTTGGACGTGGACGAGAGACTGGCTCACGATTTGGTGACCGGACTGGTGGCCAAAGCATCCGCCCTGAGTCCCCGCAATTTCGTGCGCGTGGACATGGAAGGCTCGCCCTACACCCAGCGCACCCTCGATTTCGTCCACCAGTTGCATCGCCAACCCGGCCATGCGGGTGCGGTAGGAGCCGTGATCCAGTCCTACATGAGGCGCGCGGAGTATGACATCGAAAAACTGCTGGCAGAGCGCATCCGCATCCGCCTGTGCAAGGGAGCGTACAAAGAGCCGGAAGAAATCGCCTTCCAGAAAAAATCTGAAGTGGATGAAAACTACGTCAAGCTGATGAAGACCTTGATGAAAAGCGGTGTCTATCACGGCTTGGCGACACACGACGAAAGGATTATCAAGCAGGCGAAAGCCTTCGCCGCCGGGGAGAACATCCCTCGCGACGCTTTCGAGTTCCAGATGCTCTACGGCATCCGCCGCGATCTGCAGCAGCACCTGGTCGGCGAGGGATGGCGCATGCGCGTCTACATTCCGTTTGGCACAGAGTGGTATCCCTACTTCATGCGCCGCCTGGCCGAACGGCCCGCGAACGCGTTGTTCATCGCCAGGAATTTGTTCCGGCAGTAGCCGCCCCGCCGATTCGGGCCTCCGCCCGAAGCCGTCATCCCTGTTCCCCGCGGTGGTGTGGTTGCGGTACTCGGCATGTGCCACCCACACGAGTCCACACATTTCCCTTGCGGTTCATACAGCATTCACGGTATTGGGCGTAGGCAACGAGGGTGCGAGAATCGCCTGCGAAAGTTAGTCGAAAAAAAAGGTCGCGCTACCCGCCTCATTCCAGCGCCTGGCAGCACGAAAGAATCCGATATGAGCATGCTTAATCCTTCAAACTACGATGTCTCGTCGCTCGCGCCCGTGGTTCGTTGGCCGGATCGCGATCATCCGGCACATACCGTCCAGTTTTATAAGGAAGACACCGCCTTGCTGGATTCGATCAGTCAATGCATCACAACCGCCCTTGAGGCAGGGGACGCGGCTGTAGTGATTGCCACGCAGGCTCACCGGGCGGGACTTGAGCAGAGACTGCTGGAACGGGGACTGGATATCACTGACGCCACACGCCGAGGGCAATACCTTGCGATGGATGCGGCGGAAACTCTGTCCAGGTTCATGCGCGACGGCTCGCCCGATGCCGTTGCCTTCGCAAGGGTAGTGGGTGAGGTTTTCGCGAGAGCCCGGCGCGCCGCCTCCTCTGCTGACCCCTCACGCATTGCGGCCTTTGGAGAAATGGTTGCTCTGTTGTGGGCAGAGGGGAACTCGCAAGCCGCGCTGCGCCTCGAGGAACTCTGGAATGACTTGGCGCGCACGGAGTCTTTCTCTCTCTGGTGTGCCTACCCAATCACAGGTTTTAACCGCCCGGAAGATAGCCGGGCTTTCCTAAGAATTTGTGGCGCACACTCCAGCGTTTTTCCCGACGAGAGTTACACATCGTTGCGGACCGATGGGGAACGTCTTCGCAAAATTACTCACCTGCAGCAAACAGCACAGGCGCTTGAAACTGAGAAAGCGGAGCGCGAACAGGCCGAACGGGCACTTGGTCGCAAGGAGTCGGAGTTGGCCGATCTGCTCGAAAACGCGCTGGAAGGCGCTCAGCAGACCGGCCCGGACCAAAGAATTTTGTGGGCAAACCGGGCCCTGTTGAGACTACTGGGATATGCGCCGGAAGAATATGTCGGGCACTCCTTCGGGGACTTCTGTACCGACCCCAGTGTCTTCGACCTGTTCTGCCGGAAGCTAATGGGGGGACAAGACGTTTATGACTATCCCGCGGCGTTGCGCTGCAAGGATGGATCGATCAGGCAGATCCTGATCCACGCGAACGGGCTCTGGGAGGATGGCGAGTTTGTCCACGCCCGGTGCTTCATTCGCGATGTGACCGCGCAAAAACTGGCGGAGCAGGCGCTGCGCGAAAGTGAAGCTGACCTACGCCTGGCCAAGGACAAACTGGAATCCAAGGTGGAGCAGCGCACCGTGGCCCTGAGGAAGTTGTCCACCCGCATCCTCACCCTACAGGACGCCGAACGCCGGCGGATTGCGCGTGAGTTGCATGACAGTCTGGGCCAGTATCTGGTGGGCCTGAAACTCAATCTCGAGCTGCTCAAGGCATCGCCGCCGGACCAGGACGAATTGTGGGCACAAGCGATGGAAATAATGGAACAATGCATCTCGGAAGTGCGCACTCTCTCATGCTTGCTGCATCCTCCGACGATCGACGAGCTGGGGCTGGCATCCTCTGCCAAGTGGTTGGTGGACAGTCTGTCAAAGCGCAGCGGACTTCAGTTGAGCATGAACGTGCTGGGCGATTTACCGCGCTTGCCGGCGGCGATTGAACTGGTGCTGTTTCGCGCCTTGCAGGAGGCCTTGACCAACGTCTATCGCCACTCCGCTGCGTCCTCGGCTGAAGTGCTGATTCATCAGGAAAATGAGCAGGTCATTTTGGAAGTGAAAGACAATGGCTGCGGGGTGCGATCCGAATTGCTCGCTCACTTCGAGCAGACTGGCGCGGGCATGGGGGTTGGGCTGAGCGGTATGCGGGAGCGCGTGCGCGAGTTGGGTGGCAATATGAAGATGGAATCGGACTCGGGCGGCACGTCCCTACAGGTCGCGTTGCCGGTTACGCCCGAATGCGATCTGCTCGCCGAGTCGTAACGCCGCTCGCACCAGAGAGGCGGATGGGTTGGCCGCGTGCAAGGATGTGTCCCCTAGCACCCTGCATGGCGAGTCCCCGCGCCCGTAAGCGGAATTCTCCATCGGAAGCACAATGAGTCCTTTTGCATTTCAACTGCTTCCCCCACGTGTCGACTCTGCCTCGCCCGCCCAGCAGGGCAGGGGACGATTGAGTTTTCATCCAGGTTTGTTCCCAACAGAATACGGCTCGACGCCGAGCGCGAATCGAAATGCTAAGAGGTCATCTTTTTACGAAGGAGAGAAGTGATGCAGGGCACGAATGGACTACAACAAGCTATCACCCGGAGGTCTGAAGGCCATGTTTGGCCTGGAACAATACCTCCGTACCACGGGTCTGGAAAAGAAGCTGCTCCACATGATCAAGCTCCGCGTGTCGCAGATGAACGGCTGCGCTTATTGCCTCGACATGCACTGGAAAGACTTGCAGGCCGAAGGTGAAACCGAGCAACGCATGTACTCGCTTGACGCGTGGCGCGAAGCGCCCTACTACACCGAGCGGGAAAGGGCCGCTCTGGCGTGGGCGGAAGCGGTCACCAATGTCACGAACGGGCATGTAGGCGACGAACTATACGAGGCGACGCGAGAGCACTTCAGCCAACAGGAGCTTTCCGATCTGACTTTTGCCGTGGTGGCAATCAATTCCTGGAACCGACTGAGCATCGCTTTCCGTGTGGTTCCGGGAACGTATCAGGTACCAAAGCTGATGAAGAAAGAGGCGTAATCTGCGTATATGTGGCGCGGGCGCCCTCGCCCGCGCCTTGCGGCGTCAGCGATGACTTCACAGCCTCCTCTCCCAAATCTGTGACACCAGGTCGTCGCGTCCCCAGCTTCGGTGCGGCTCTTCGTGGATCACACGGAATCCAGCGGCTTCGTAGATGTGTCGCGCCGCTGGGAGCTCGCTTTGCGTCCACAGCACCATCTTCTTGTAGCCCGCCTGCCGTGCAAAGCGCAAACACTCCTCGACCAGTCGCTTGCCAATGCCCAGCCCGCGTGCCGACGGCTCCACCAGCAGTAGCCGCAGCTTGGCCACGGCTTTCGATTTCTTCACCAGAAATATGGAGCCGACAATCTCGCCGTCTCTCTCGGCGATCCAGCAGCGTTCCTTGGTCGGGTCGAAGTGTTGAATGAATTTCGCCACGATCCCAGCCACCAGGGCTTCGAACTGCTCGTCGTAGCCGTATTCCTCGGCGTAGAGAACGCCGTGGCGGTGGACCACCCAACCCATGTCGCCGGGTTGGTGGGCGCGCAAAATGTAAGGCGTGGCCGGAGTAGCATCAGCTCCGAGCACGGTCTCGATGGATCGCATCGCCTGTACCAGCCGGGATTGTCCGCCGGGTGGAATCAGCCGCAACAAGGCTGCGACCTCCAGGTTCTGGCGGGCGTCGAGGGTGGCGAAGGTTTTTGTGCCCCGCGCCGTCAGCCCGAGCAGGCTTTGGCGGCCATCGGATCGCGAGGTCGACTTCGAAACCAGGCCGCGCTTTTCGAGTTTGCTCAATATGCGACTGAGATATCCCGGATCGAGCCCCAGTTCCAAGCGGAGTTCGGTGGCGGTGGGCTGGTGACGCTGCGCGATCTCATAGAGCACCCGCACTTCGGTTAGCGAAAATGGGCTCTGGAGAAGGCCTTCGCGCAGCACCCCAATCTGACGGGTGTAAAAGCGGTTGAAGCGGCGGACTGCCTCGATGTGCGGCTCGACTCTTGTCGCCGGCTGGGTGGTCATTGACCGGAGCCTCCGAAATTCAGGTGGTTCGAGCGTATGATAAAAGCAAACATATAGTTGACTTAGTCAAATAATAAGCCTCAGCCCAACGCTTGTAAATCCCCGCCCGTGCCGGTGGGGGCCTGCACGGGGGCTGGGGGATAGCCCTAGAATGGGGTGTCACCGGGGAGGAGGACAGTACCACGAGGCAACGGTGGGCAATCCTGGGATCGCTGTTGTTTTTCGCTGTGGCGCCCGGGTGTGTCGCCGGTCTGGCGCCCTGGTGGATCTCCGGTTGGCATATGCAGCGGCCTTTTCTGGGGCTGAGTTTGTTTCGCGTGGCGGGCGCTGCCTTGATGGTGCTGGGAACGCCGATGCTTCTGGACTCGTTTGCGCGCTTCGCATTGCAGGGGTTGGGCACGCCCGCTCCCGTCTTTCCCACCCGCCATCTGGTCGTCACAGGTCTGTACCGCAGCGTTCGCAATCCCATGTACGTTGGGGTTGTTTCGGTAATCACCGGTCAGGCATTCCTGCTGGGAAACGTCCGTGTGTTGGGCTACGGAGCGCTGGTGTGGATGGCTTTCCATGTTTTTGTGATTGCCTACGAAGAACCTACACTGCGCCGCACATTTGGTGCCGAGTATGAGAGATTCTGCGCGAATGTTCCCCGCTGGATTCCGCGTTTGCGGCCATGGGGCGGAGCGTGAAGGGAACTTAGAAGAAAGATCTTGTCATGTTCCTAAACGTGCGCATCCCAAACCCACCAATGTCTGTAGCGGAAATACTAAGGTACCCCACCTGCCTCATTTTGGCGCTGCGCCACCAGCTAGGCTGGAGCGTTGAGGTCAGAAAGCAGAGGCTAAGAGCGGGGCGAATTTACCTGGGCCGGGGGCCTGGCCGATTTACCTGTCGGTAGCGGAAACAGTCAACATGGTGATCGTTCACCATGCCCACCGCCTGCATGAAGGCGTAGCAGATCGTCGAGCCGACGAAGTTGAAGCCGCGCTTTTTCAATTCTTTGCTCATGTCGTCGGACTCCGCCGTGCTTGCTGGAACCCGGTCCCCTGGGCGCCAGGCGTTTACCCGCGGCTGGCCGCCGGTGAATTGCCAAATGTAGTGGTCGAACGAGCCGAACTCTCTCTGAACGTTCAGAAACGCCTGGGCATTCCTTACGGCGGAGGCAATCTTCAAACGGTTACGGACGATGCCTGGATTGCGCCGCAGGCTCTGCATCCTGCGGCGGTCGTAGCGGGCGATGCGTACGGCATCGAATCGGTCGAAGGCAGCGCGATAGTTTTCTCGCTTTTGCAGGATCGTGTCCCAACTCAGGCCGGCCTGGGCGCCCTCGAGCAATAGGAATTCAAACAAAACCCGGTCATCGTGCTGCGGCACACCCCACTCTTCATCGTGGTAGCGGATGGAGAGCGAATTGCTCGCCCAAGTGCATCGGATGAGATCGCGGGATTCCTTATTCATCGTGCAAGCGGGCGGGCAACGCGCCCGCCCGACCGCCGGTCAGACGCCGGCACTGCGGCCCTGCCTATTGCAGCGATTTGGGTTCGGATTTATTTTTTGGCGATTTGCGGTTCAGCAGGGCGATCAGGTCGCTTGCCGACGGTGGAGCTTTCACTTTGCCGCCGCGGATGATGTCTCTCGCGCTGAGCTTTTGCCCATAGAGTTTTTCGTTGGCGCTGCCATCAGAGCGCAGGGTCGACCCTTCGAGTGAGATTCCAGCGAACAATCCCTTGGAGCGCGAATAGGAGAGCACTTCCGCCGACATGACGACGTCGGTCGCGGCTTCGGCTGTGCGTCCCTTCGGGCCCGCAGCAGCGGAGGCATCGGCGCCCAGCTTTACTTTGCTGCTGAGCAAAGATTCGGCGCCCTTGGGATTCATCACCAGCAACACGAAGTCAGTGGCCTGGCCGCCCAGCTGAAAACCGATATTGAGGCCTTCAAGAGCGTAGAGAGCGGGCGCTCCCCAGCGTCCGGTGTAGTGCTGGCCGCTACGGCAGATCATGACTCCACGGCCGTAACTGCCACCAATTCCGATCGCGCCTTTTTTCACAGAAGGCAAAATGATCACGCATTCGGCTTTGTCGAGCAGATCCGGGGGAATGTCGTCTGGGATATTGAGGATCTCTTTCAGAACCACACCGGACTCTTTGACGCGATCTGCTTCCTTTTCGTCATTGGCTGCGAATGCGGGAAACGCCAGGGCACAGGTGAGGAGTATGGCCAGCAGGGATTTCATCGAGCCTCCAGTTCAGGATGCCCTTTATCTTACAATCGGGGCAATCCAGTCAAGCGACCGCGGCTTGCGCTGATTTCGGTAAGTGTGGATCCGAGTCGTCCGCCTCCAACGGGGGTCGTTTACGGGCGTTGCGCGAAGCCGCGCTAGCATGCGAGAGGTGGACTGAATCTGTTTCCCAACAGGAGGTCCCGGGTCTGGCGCCCTGAGCCGAAGTGTGTTTTCGTGACCAAACGTGTGCTCCTTTTGTAACTTGGCACCCCCTCAGGAAGTCCCCTAGAGTCGGACATCAGAGACAGTAGGCCTGGCGGCAGGTTTCGGCCCCACACGTGCACTTAGTTACTGCATCTAATTGATGGAGTATGCAGTTGACGTAGTTTAGGGGTGAAAAATTTGGACGGGTTGGGAATGAACTACACGAAATGGTTGCTGTGCCTGATCGCGCTGGTTGCGGCGGCTGCAATGCCGACGAGGGCGCAGACTCCGTTCGTAGCCTCGCCGACTTCGGGCCTGGCTCCGGCAGGCATGGCCCCGTCGTCCATGGCGCCGTCATCTGGCAGGGCTGCAACCACGATGGCGCTGCCCGAAGCTTCGCCCAGTACTGGAACGGATCCGTCGGATACCATCCTCACCATCAAGAAGCGGGTTGACGAAGTCAACGTGTTGTTCATCGCTACCGATCATCACGGCAAGTTCGTGCGCAATCTCAACCAGGGTGATTTCTCGATTCTGGATGATCACCAGCCGCCGCAATCGATTGTAAATTTCCGCCGCGAGACCGATCTGCCCCTGCAGCTGGGACTGCTGGTGGATACCAGCGGCTCGGTGCATAGCCGCTTTGATTTTGAGCAGGAAGCAGCGGTCAGCTTTTTGCAACACACATTGCGAGCCAATTTTGACAGAGCCTTCGTGATGGGCTTCAGCAGTCACAGCCAGGTCACACAGGATTTCACCGACAGCGTCCGGCTACTGGAAACGGGTGTGAGGGATCTGCGGAATGGCGGTGGCACCGCGCTCTATGACGCGATTTACCGTGCCTGCCGCGAAAAGTTGAGCAAGGACGGTGGCGATCGTCCCGTACGCCGAGCCATCATCGTAGTCAGCGACGGCGAGGACAATCAGAGTGAGGTATCGCGAGCTCAGGCCATTGAGATGGCGCAACGTTCTGAAGTGATTGTCTATGCGATTTCGACTGATGACAGCGGTCTGATTCTGCGCGGCGACAAAGCCCTGCAGCAACTTGCCGACGCAACCGGCGGCCGCGCGTTTTTCCCCTTCAAGATGAAGGACATCAAGAATTCATTCGCCGCCATCGAAGACGAACTGCGCAGCCAGTATGTGGTTTCTTATCGTCCGGCGAACTTCGATGCCGACGGACGTTACCGCTCGATCGAAATCACCGCCCTAAAGAGAGACCTGCAAGTGCGGGCCCGCAAGGGCTACTACGCGCCCCGGCAGTAGCCGGGAAAGCCTGCCACCGCCCATTCCTGCCACGACGGCAAAAGTAGCCAACAACGCGAGTCGGCGAAAAGAAGCGCCATGCCAAGTCCTAGTTCAGGTTCAGTTCACCGGCGGCACGGTCAGTTTGGTTTCGTGATCGCAAGTGAAGTACGCGATCAAGGTAGCTGGTTCCTTGTCGCTGGCGTTGCCAGACACCTGGTGGACGCCGTTCGGTGGCTCGTAGAAGCTCTCCCCTGCCTTGTAAACGGTTTCAAGACCCCCTTTGACCTGGAAGCGAATTGCGCCCTTGGCGACATATCCGATTACAGGGCAAGGGTGGCTGTGCGGTTCATCTTTCTCGCCCGGTGCGTAGTTCACTTCCACGACCGTTGCACGCAAATGGTCGCCATCCATCTTTGGCAGGGAGTGGGAAAACGGAGCAGCCGGACGGCCGGCCGGACTGGACTGGGCGCTGGATTGAGCGCTGCCGGGTTGAGCGGAAGCGAAGCGGGCGCATAGAGGCAGACTTCCTGCGACCGCGACCGCCAGCAGCGTGGTTGCGATGAAACCTGAAGGACGATGTGATTTGCCGTTCAGGTCGTTCGTGGGGTTCATGTTAGCCCTCCTGGGACGGGGAATCATAACGCTACCGACGCCGGTCGGGATACGATCTCGTGGAGGCAGCGAGGATGAACCAGTCTCCCGGGACTACGGTTTGCGATGCTACAATTCCGGCAGGGCGAAATCGGCATCCAAGCCTCTGGAGGGCCGCGAAACCGATACTGTTGGTGTCCATCCATGCCAGCCCCGTATTCGAAGAACGTGTTGCTCTGGGCCTTGCTCGTTTCCCTATTCCTGCTTAGCCCTGCGCACACAATGGCAGCAGCTCCGCAGCATGCGGCGCGTAAGCGTCCGGTCAAGCAGGAACAGCCAGATCCCCCGCCTCCACCAGCACCGCCGCCTCTGCCTCCCACGCTCGAGCAAATGCCGGCGGTTCCCCCCAAAGTCAGTTTCAGCAATGGGATGCTGACCATCGTGGCGCAGAATTCGACGCTGAGTGACATCCTTCGGGCGGTGAGAGCCCAAACCGGAGCGGCGGTGGAGATTCCCCCGAATGCGACTGAACGGGTTGTCATCAATCTGGGGCCAGGAGCCCCGCGGGACGTGCTGGCGGCCCTGCTCAACGGATCGCACTTCAACTACGTGATGCTTGGTTCCCCTACCAACCCTGCCAAGGTGGATCGGGTGATTCTGACTTCCAAGGCGGGCGCCATACCTGACACCAGTTCGGCCTCGGCGCCCTCCGCACAGCAGAACAATGTGGCCGCTGTTCCGATGGACGAGCCGGATCCGCAACCAGCCCCAGACAGCGCCGAAGCGACGGGCGACGATGGACCGGACAACGCCGCAAGCAACCCCCCAAACGCTGAGGAAGAGGGCCAGAAGGCGGGGCCCGAAGGCCAGCCGCAAGTGAAAACTCCTGAACAGCTTTTGCGGGAATTGCAACAGCAGCAGCAGCAACAGCAGCAACAACAGACCGCGCCCCCGTCACAAGGGCCCAAATAGTGGTCTGCGGACCCACTCCCGACCCGGACATCGGCGCCGGAACTCAAACCTTGGATATCAGACCCTTGGAGATCGAGCCGTGTCGCTCGGCGAGGCTTTGCCGCGACCTAGCTCACGGTGCCTCCACAATTGTGCGATGTGAGACTACTTGGTGCGGGAATGCGAGGTCTAAAGGACTGACGCCCGACCCTAGTTGCCGCTGGCCTGGCTCTGGCTGGGTACCAGCATGGAGGGGCCGCCCAGGCGTTGGCGGGAGTGATAGGCGAACGCGTAGAGGATGCCAGTAACGGCGGCATAGGCAGCGAAAATACCTACCAGTACGACCGTGATGGCGGTGAAAGAAATCACAAAAGCAACTAGCAGCGTGCCCAAGTTCGGCCTACTTTCCTGATTAAGCACCGGAGAAGCGCTCCGGAGCCGGGTTTTGCGCGATCCGCTCTTCCGGGATCAATACTCTACTCGCGTTGACGCTAGCTGCTGTTAGCAACTAGGATACATCTGTAGAGTTGCGCAAACCCACTTTCCGACATTTCTGGTGGCCCGTCCATATTACGGAAGGACAGTCTTCATTTTCGCGAATTCATGCCTATTACCAAGATTTCGGTCCGCGGGGCGCGCCAGCATAACCTCAAGAATATAAACGTCGAAATCCCCCGGAACAGCCTGACGGTGATTACCGGACTGAGCGGTTCGGGCAAGTCCTCGCTGGCCTTTGACACGATCTACGCCGAGGGCCAAAGGCGGTATGTGGAGACCCTTTCCGCCTATGCCCGCCAGTTTCTGGACCAGATGGAGCGCCCCGATGTGGACGGTATTGACGGCCTAAGCCCCTCGATTTCGATCGAGCAGAAGACCACAAGCCGGAGTCCGCGCTCGACCGTCGGAACGATTACCGAAATCTACGATTATCTTCGCCTTTTATTTGCTTCGATCGGAGCCCCGTATTGTCCCCAATGTGGGAGGGCGATTGCGCGCCAGTCCGCGGAGCAGATCGTGCAGCGCGTCATGAGCCTGACGCCTGAAGACCGGGTGATGGTGCTGGCGCCCATCGTGCGCGGGCGCAAGGGTGAGTTCAAGAAGGAGATGGAGAAGCTGGTGCAGCATGGTTTCACCCGGGCGCGGATCGACGGCGAGCTGGTGAATCTCGAAGACGACATTCCTCTCGACAAGCGCCGGAACCACACCATCGAAGTGGTGATCGACCGCTTGCTGGTGAAGGCCGGAATCGAGCACCGGCTGGAACTGTCGGTTGGCCTGGCGATGAAGCTGGCTGGCGGCTTGGTGCAGGTGGCGGTGGTGGGAGGCGACGAACAGCTGTATTCGGCCAAGCTGGCGTGTCCGGATTGCGGCGTCAGCGTGCCGCAACTGGAGCCGCGGTCGTTTTCCTTCAACAGCGGTTACGGAGCCTGTCCGGAATGCCACGGGTTGGGAAGCCGTTATGAATTCGATCCCGCCCGGGTCATCACAGATTGGTCGAAGCCGCTGCTCGACGGCGCACTGGGGCCGGGCTCGGCGTCGCAAAACCTAATTCATCAATTGCAGATCGCCGCCGCGGCGCACGGAATCGATCTGGGTACGCCCTTCGAAAAATTCTCCGAGAAGATCCAGACCCTGCTGCTTTACGGCGAAACCGGCAAGAATGGGCAGAGTGAGAAGCCGGGAAAAACCGGTTTCCGCGGGATTCTGAGATATCTCAAACAAGCGGTGGAAGACTCCACTTCCGACACCTACCGGGAATTCCTGTTGGACTACATGGCGGCGACGACCTGCCCGGTTTGCCGAGGTAAGCGATTGCGTCCAGAGAGCCTGGCGGTCAAAGTCAATGACATGTCGATCGCCGACTTCACGGCCTTGCCCGTGTCACGGGCGTTGCAGACGGCGCGCAAGATACAGCTCAGCGGGCGCGAGGCCATCATCGCCGGGCGAATCGTGTATGAGATCGTGGAACGTTTGCAATTTCTGGACGCGGTTGGCCTGGGTTACATTTCGCTGGAACGCTCCGCGAGCACGCTCTCCGGCGGCGAAGGCCAACGCATCCGCCTGGCTACGCAGATCGGATCAAAGCTGCGCGGCGTGCTTTACGTGCTCGATGAACCTTCCATCGGTTTGCATCATCGCGACAACGGACGGTTGCTGCTGGCCCTGGAGGAGTTGCGAAACCTGGGCAATACCGTGCTGGTGGTGGAACACGATGAAGAAACCATCCGCCGTGCGGATTACGTGATTGACCTGGGTCCGGGCGCGGGCCGCCACGGCGGAGGTTTGGTGGCGCATGGAACTCCCCAGGAGATTATGCGCGTGCCGGAATCGCTGACCGGCGCCTACATCTCAGGCCGGACTCGCATCGAGATACGTCCCGAGCGCCGCCATCCCAACGGAGCAGCGATCGCGGTTCTGGGGGCACGGCAGAATAACCTCAAGAGTGTCGACGTTACGTTTCCGCTGGGCGTGATGACGGTCGTGACCGGTGTCTCCGGCTCCGGCAAATCTACGTTGGTGAATGACATTCTTTATCGCGCCCTGGCTCAGAAGCTCTACCGCTCGCGCGAAGAACCTGGAGAACACAAGACCATCTCTGGCACGGAGAATATCGACAAGGTCATTCGCATCGACCAGTCGCCGATTGGCCGCACCCCGCGTTCGAATCCCGCGACTTACACCGGTGTCTTCGCCCAGATTCGCGATCTTTACGCCATGTTGCCGGAATCGCGCGAACGCGGTTACAAGCCGGGGCGATTTTCCTTTAACGTCTCCGGCGGACGGTGCGAAGCCTGCCAGGGCGAAGGGCAACGACGGATAGAGATGAATTTCCTGCCGGATGTGTACGTCTTGTGCGAGGTCTGCGGTGGCCACCGCTATAATCACGAGACGCTGGCGGTGAAATACAAAGGCCAGTCGATCGCGGATTTGCTCGAAATGCCGGTCTCCGACGCCTTACCCATCCTCGAGAATATTCCCCAGATCCGGCAAAAGCTGCAAACCCTGGTGGACGTGGGGCTGGGGTACATTCACCTGGGACAGTCGGCGGTCACGCTTTCCGGCGGCGAAGCCCAGCGTATCAAGCTGGCGCGCGAACTGAGCAAGCGGCAGACGGGAAAGACCATGTATCTGCTCGATGAACCCACTACCGGACTGCATTTCGCGGACGTAAAAAAACTTCTCGAAGTATTGCACCGGCTCACCGATCTGGGCAATACGGTTATGATTATTGAGCACAACCTGGACGTGATTGGCAACGCCGACTGGATCATCGACCTCGGTCCGGAAGGCGGCGAGGAAGGCGGTCGCATTGTGGCCCAGGGAACGCCGGAGCAGGTGGCACGAATCAAGAAGTCCTACACCGGACAGGCGCTGGCGGGATATTTTTCGGTTGCATTAGTTTGAAGGTACACAAACCAATTGTCTTCACCAGAAAATCTTCTACCTGAAACGCAGATCGCGCCACCGGCGGAACCGGTGCTTGCGCCAGTCGAGACTGCGATCAATCCAGGGGCGGAGAATCCCCCGTGTAGCGGGCTCGATCTCCTGCTCATCGGACTGGTTCTGCTGGTGGCGCTGTTTTTTTTTAGCGCGCTGTTTCTTGTTCTGTCCCTGCACAGCTCGGCGTTTCGGGGTGCTGGTACCTCGACGCCGAGTCTTTCTTCCCGCGAGCTGGCCAATGCTCCCGGGCCGCTGGTCATTGTTCCGGCCATGACGCTGGCGTATATGACCATGCTGGCGGCCATGGTCGTAGTGGTCAAACGCCGCCACCCGCGCCCTTTCTGGCAGACGGTGGGCTGGCACTGGCCCAGCAGATTGTGGCTGGGGTACGTGCTGGGCGGTGGTCTGCTGGCCATGGGATTGGGACTACTTTCTCGCTTGCTGCCCATTCCCAAGTCTCTGCCGATGGACCGGTTTTTCCAGGACGGACGCGGCGCGTATCTCATGATGGTGTTCGGCGTAGCGGTGGCACCGTTAGCCGAAGAGATGCTCTTCCGTGGTTTTCTGTATCCCGTACTGGACCGGTGGCTGGAGACTCTGCTCCTGACTCCATACCAGATTCGCCGGGGCTGCCTATGGCTGTTGGTGATGGCGGCTTGGGGATTCATCAGCCATCGCCTTTCGCTGCCAGGATCGCTACTGCTGGTGGGTGCCATCTTCGTGGCCACGGCGGTGCTGTTTATCAGCCGCAGCATGAAACCTGGCGGGCAAGCCCATTTCGTAATCCTGCCGGGTGCTGCTCTGGTGGCATGGGGAATGATGTCGCGCGCGCTGAGTCATCAGGTTTTTGATGCCGCGACCATTGCACTGGTGGTGGCTGCAATCGGGTTCGGACTGTTGGGCATGGCGTCGCCCATGGGCACGTCGGTCGCCGGACGCGGGGGCCGCTTTTTGGCGGTGCTGATCACCAGCGGTGGCTTCGCCATGGTGCACGGCGAACAGCTTGGCCAGGCCTGGGGACCGTTGCTCGTGCTGTTTGTGGTGGGATTGGTCTTGACGCTGGCGCGGGTGGTAACTCGATCCATTACGCCCGGCTTGCTGATTCACGTGGGGTACAATCTGGCGCTGTTCACGTTGCTCTATGTGGGGACCGATCACTTTCGCCATCTGGAGCGCATGACGCAATGACCGTCCGAACTGAGTGAAGGCGCCTCGGTCAAATGCTACTGCCGGGCGTGGTATCGTAGGCTTTTCATGGCTTCCCCGCGTCAGGATCTGTTGCGTCTGCTGGCGGCCAGGTCGTTCCGGTTGGGACAGTTCAAACTCTCCTCCGGAGGCACCAGCGACTACTACATCGATTGCCGCACCACCACGCTGGCGGCGAAGGGTGCACGCCTGACCGGGCAAGTGTTTCTCGATGAAATTCGCTCTCGCGGATGGAAGCCTAAAGCCATCGGGGGCCTGACCATGGGCGCCGATCCGATTGTGGTGGCGGTGAGTCTGGCCAGCGGTGATATCGATGGATTCCTTGTCCGTAAAACCGAGAAGCAGCACGGTACCGGACGCCGCATCGAAGGTTTCCAGCAAAAAGGCGCGCCGGTGGTCATTGTGGACGACGTTTGTACCACCGGATCGTCGACGATTCAGGCGATTGAGGCGGCGCGCGAATTCGGCTTCGAGGTAGTGGGTGCGATCTGCCTGGTCGAGCGTGAAGAAGCACGAGGACGCCCCAGCGTGGAAAAGGCGGCGTCGCCGGCGCCGTTTATTTCTATCTTCACCGCGGCTGGGGTGCGGCAGGAGCACGTGTTGCAGAACGACGAGACCGCGCCGGGGATGCCGGCCGTCGGTGTAGGTTGCGAAATCTGCGGACGTCCGGCGGTGGTGCACAATCCCCGTATGCGCTGCGAAGCGCATCGGACGTAAGGGGTGGTTGGCCTTTGCTGGTTGGCTTTCAGACTCGCGGGATGCTAGGCCGCGAAAACCAACGATCGACTGACGACTGCCCTGTGATTCAAACCCTCGAGTGCACACTGCCACGACGAATTACCGAAGACAAAAGACCACCCGTATGATTCAAACCCTTGAGTGGACCGATTCCGGCGTGCGCTTTATCGATCAGACCAAGCTTCCGACGGAGGAGACTTACGTTACCTGCAAGACCTACCTCCAAGTCGCCGATGTGATTCGCAACATGGTGGTCCGGGGAGCGCCGGCCATTGGCGTGGCTGCGGCCATGGGCGTCGCTTTGGGGGTGAAAAACTCCCGGGCCGAGAGCGTGGGCGCCCTCAAACCGGAGTTCGACCAGATTTGCGATGTCATCGGAAAGACCCGGCCCACGGCGGTGAATCTCTTCTGGGCGATCCGGCGCATGCAGGACAAGTTCGAGCTGCTGCGAGTGCGCCCCTTGCCGCAAATCAAACAGGCGCTGATTGAGGAAGCCCAACACATGCACGCCGAGGATATTGCCGCCAACCGGTCCATGGGCAAGCATGGCGCAACTCTGATGCCATCGAGCGGAGGTGTGCTTACTCACTGCAATGCCGGCGCCCTTGCCACCTGCGGATACGGCACGGCGCTCGGAGTGATCCGGGCCGCAGTGGAGCAGGGAAAGAAGATTCACGTCTTTGCCGATGAAACCCGCCCCTTTCTGCAGGGTTCGCGATTGACCGCCTGGGAGTTGATGAAGGATGGCATTCCCACGACGGTGATTTCCGACAGCATGGCGGGCGCCATGATGAAGCAGGGCAAGGTCAACGCTATCGTAGTAGGGGCGGACCGCATCGCCGCCAATGGCGACGTGGCCAACAAGATTGGAACCTACTCGGTGGCAGTGCTGGCCAAAGAACACGGGATTCCGTTCTACGTGGCCGCGCCGTTGTCGACCGTGGATTTCGAAACCGCCGATGGCGGCGGTATCCCGATCGAGCAGCGCGACAGCAAGGAAGTCACGCACATCGCAGGCAAGCAGATGGTGCCGGCAGGGGTGGAGATAGAAAACCCTGCGTTCGATGTCACTCCCGCGAAGTACGTGACGGCGATCGTCACCGAAAAGGGCATTGCGCGGGCTCCGTACGGGGAATCACTGCCAAGACTGGTTTAGCGCGGTGACTCGCCGCATGGCTTCCGCTGAACTTTTCCCCGCCCCCATTCGTAAACTCTCGTAGGAGCAATGAACGGAGGCTCCGCCATGTTTACATTCCTTCTCTGGTGCATCCTTTTTGTGGCGTGCTGGCCCCTGGCTCTGCTGGCGCTAGTACTCTACCCACTGGTTTGGGTTCTACTTTTGCCGTTCCGGCTGGTGGGGATTGCGGTTCATGGCGCGTTGGCGCTGGTGTGGAGCGTGGTCATGCTGCCCGCGCGCTTGCTCAGCGCGCCGTTTCGCATTTGAAGCGTCGCGTACCCTCGGGCCCTTCCGGGAACCCTTCGAAGGTCGGCTCCCCTGGGTGTCTCATCGGCGTTGCTCGGTCGCCCCGGGCAGTTGCGATCCCAACTCCCAGGGTGATTTTCTGCAATGCTAAGCGCTTTGCGCCAAATTTGCCGCCATCCTTACTCTGACCCCGTCATTCCCGCTTTCACGCCTTTCAGGTCGAGGTTGCGGATTAGCCTCAGTAACGAGTTGGGATGCATCCCTAGCGCCTTGGCGGCCTCGATGTAGTTGCCGTTCGCCTGCTGCAGGGCCTGCAGCACCAATTGCTTCTTGGTTTCTTTGATGGTGCCGTGGTATTTGTCGGTGGCAACCGGAGCGATAGCGCCGGCTTCGACGATCGCCTCGGGCAGATCGTCGGGAAGAATCGAGTCGGTGGAACCCAACACCAGCGCCCGCTCGAGCGCATTCTCCAGTTCGCGAACGTTGCCCGGCCAGTCGTAACCAGTCAGACAAGCGAGCGTTTCGGCTGCCAGTGGTTTCGTCCGCATATTGCACTTGCGGCTGGCCTTGGCGACGAAAAAATTTGCCAGCAGCGGGATATCGTCGCGCCGTTCGCGCAAGGCGGGCATGCTGAGGGTGACCACATTGAGGCGGTAATACAAGTCGTTGCGGAAGGTGCCGGCCTTGACCGCATCCGGCAGGTTCCGGTTGGTGGCTGCGATCAGCCGGATGTTGAGTTTGATGGGGCGGGTGCCGCCCAGGCGCTCGAATTCTCTTTCCTGCAAGACGCGCAGCAGCTTGGCTTGCAGAGCGGGCGCAAGTTCGCCGATCTCGTCCAGAAACAGGGTCCCCCCCTCGGCTACCTCTACTTTCCCTTTCTTTTGCGACGTGGCTCCGGTGAAGGCGCCTTTCTCATGGCCGAACAATTCGCTTTCCAGCAGAGTTTCGACCATGGCGGCGCAGTTGATGGCCACGAACGGCCGCTCCGCGCGCGAACTGTTGCGATGAATGGCATGCGCCACCAGCTCTTTTCCGGTGCCGCTTTCTCCCTGGACGAGGACGGTGGAATCGGTGGGTGCGACTCGGCGAATGAACTCGAACACTCTGCGCATGCTCGGACTGGCGCCAACCATGTTGTGCTCCAGTTCGATCTCGGCGCGCAGTTCCTGATTTTCCATCCGCAACTGCTCCCAGTGACGGACGTTTTCGAAAGCCAGGCTGGCAATGCCGGCCACGGCCGCCATTACCTGCAAATGGTTTTCGTCGAACCTCGCCGCCGGATTACAGCTGTCCACGTAGATCGCGCCCAGAACCCTGCCTGCCGCCATCAGCGGCACGCAGAGCAGGCAGCTTACTTTCAATTCGGTCAGGGTCTTTACCTGGCTGAGCGCTTCGTGGCCGGAAACGTCGCTGACCACCACTCCGACCCGGTCGCGGAGGACACGCTCGACCACCGTGCGGCTGACTCGAACCGGATGGCCGGGCCCGCATACCCGGTCCCAGGCGGCGGTGGAGGCGAATTCTTCCGGGCGATCGCCCAGCAGTACGGCACCGCGCTCGGCCGGCACGACGTCGAAAATGAAGCCCAAAAGTTGCCACTGGAGAGAGTCCTGGTCACGAATGCCTCCGATGCCGGTGGCAATTTTCAATAATGAGTTCAGATCACGGGCCCAGCGTGCGGTCGGTGGCAGGCTGGAAATGGATTTATCGGGGCGCAGGTAGAGGGAGTCCTCGGCGCGCAGCAACAAGGGCGGCCCGTCGAAGGCGGTCGTGTCCGCGAATTCCACCGGATTCCTGTCGAAATGGCCGCCACCTTCCTCGGTCAGGAAGATGAGCACCGAATCGCCGATGAAGATTTGGTCGCCGTGGCGTACCTGTTGTTGTTCGACCGGCACACCATTCACCAGCGTACCGTTGCGGCTCCCCAAATCGCGGATGGAAAACTGGCCGTCATTTTGCAACAACAGGCAATGCCGCCGCGATAGCGCGGGATCGGCCACCCAGAGCTGATTCGAGGAGTCCCGTCCAATGGATACTTCGCCCACCGGCAAAGGGAATGCGGCGCCTTTCAAGGGTCCACTGATGCCTAAAAGCCGAGGGTTCACGTCCGTCGCCATACTATCGGTGTTTAGCACAGATAGGGCCGCCATGTACACGAGGCTCTGCAAAATGTCTCAGTCTCCGCCCCGCACAAATCCGTCAAAATTAACCGAACGGATTGCCGCCACTAACCGTCGGGTTAGCAAATCGCGAGTACTGGTCCGAATCAGCGCGGTCTTTCCGGAAACACCGACACAACCGCCAGATTAATCAATCAGATGAGACCAAGCACCCGCCCTCGTTGGTCTAATTCCCTTTGGCACGCAGTTTGCAATAAACCAATACGGCAACGGTTTTTCAAAGCTGTTGCGAAGAGTTGGAGACGGCCGATCGCGAAACAAGGCAGTACGGAGTTGGCAAAAGCAGGCTGACCCTGCGTGGGTTTCACCGTCTCAACCGAGGAGGTTCCATGAAAAACCAAATGTTTGCTCTTATCGGCCTGGGCCTGCTGCTGGCCACTGCATCGGCATACGCTCAGACTGGCGCAGTGAAGGCGAGCGTACCGTTCAACTTCGTCGTCGGTCAAACTCAGTTTCCCGCAGGGGGATACGTGATTCAGGGCCTCGGCGCCAGCGGCACGGCCATGGCGATCGAAAGCTCGGACCGTAAACTGGTGAAAATGGTTCTGCCCAACGCCTGCGAGTCCACACAGGCGCAGCAGAAGACGAAGCTCGTGTTCCACCGTTACGGTGACCAGTATTTCCTGGCTCAGATCTGGACCGCTGGAAACAACCGGGGCAAGGAGTTGCCCAGGACTAGGCGCGAAGCCGAGGTTGCCATGGGTCGGCCGGCTCAGGATGTGGTTGTAGTAGCGACGCTGCGTTAGAAAGCGCTCTCGGGGGAGGCGTAACTCTCGCGCAGCCGAGGAAAAAGGGGGCACACGTCGCGTGCCCCTTTTTTTATTTTTCGCGTCTAATTTTCTCATCCCATCATCAGTCTCGGCGGTAGCCGCCCTGCTACCCCCATACGACTGGCGAGCCAGGGCAGCGCCTGCTAACATCCCAGCAGATGGCCCGCCCCCACCCCAAACGCAAAGTCCGAGCCGCATCGAGGAGGAAACCAAAGAAGGCCGCCCCTGAAAGTGTTCCGGCGAGCGGGCCGCCCCGCGAACTGGTGATCATCACCGGCATGAGTGGATCGGGTAAGGCTTCGGTCCTGAAGGCTTTCGAGGATCTGGGTTTTTACTGCGTGGACAATCTGCCGGTAGAGCTGATTCCGCGCTTTGCAGAACTGGTCGGCCAGTCCTCTGAGATTAACCGGACCGCTCTGGTGGTCGACGTTCGGGAACGCACGCAACTGGAATCCCTTCCGGCCATTGTAAAGTCGGTCAAGAATCTGCTCCCCACCAAGGTGATTTTTCTCGAAGCTGACGAATCCATCCTGCTGCGCCGCTTCAGCGAGACTCGTCGTCCACATCCTCTGGGCACCGATGCCCCCGTCAAGGCTTCACTGATCGCCGAACGCCGTCATCTTCGCTCCATCCGCGCCATTGCCGATCTAGTAATCGACACCTCCAGATTCAATGTTCACGAGCTACGCGCGCACATCACCGACCGTTTTCGAAAGCACGAGTCGGACAAGAACATTTTAGTATCCTGCGTCAGTTTCGGTTTTAAGCACGGAGTGCCCGACGATGCCGACTTGCTCTTCGACGTTCGCTTCCTGCCCAATCCCCACTTTGTGCCCGCATTCCGGGCGCTTACCGGACGCGACCCGAAGGTCGCCAGATACATCCGGTCGTTCCCCCAGACCAAGGAATTCATCGAGCGCATCTCGGAGCTGCTCGTGTATCTACTGCCTCATTACATCGAGGAAGGCAAAAGCTACCTGACGATCGCCTTTGGCTGCACCGGCGGGCAGCATCGGTCGGTCATGATCGCCGAAGAGGTAGGCAAACGTCTGCGCAAAGCGAGGTACCGGGTGAAGGTGGTGCATCGGGATAGTCCGAAGTAGAGAAGTCGGCGCTGGGATGCTGGATCCCTTGGACTCTCAGACTGCCGGCTGCGTTGTCCCATTTGAGTCCTGTATTGGCCGGACGTAAAGGGCTTGGGAACCGAAATCGGAGTGTCAGAATGTGACTGCCGAGGTCTCACGAGCGAGGTCTGACGCCACGCGTTTTCAGTACAATAGGATATTGCAACTCATGCTGATTCCATCAGGCGCCGGCCCCCGCAGGCCGCGCATTGTGAGCCCCCAATGCGGCAATTGACCCGGCTTATTCGGTACGTGGTTCCGTATTGGTGGCAGTTACTGTCTTCGATCTTGCTAATGGCGGCCGTGGGATTGCTCGACGCCTTCCGTGTTTTGCTGATCGGGCCCATTTTCGACCGAGTATTGAATCCAGGTTCGCCCGAACGCGAAATGCAGTTGTTCAAAATTCCCTTCACTGGCAATACCGTGTACCTGCAGCAGTTTGTTCCACCGCACTTCCGCAATCCCTGGACGGTAGTCGCTTTCGCTCTGGTCGCCGCCACGGTCTTGAAGGGAATTTTCGATTATGCCGGAACCTACCTGGTGAATTACGCGGGGTTTGGCATGATCACTGATTTACGCAACGAACTGTATAACTCCATCCTGCGGCGATCTTCGGCGTTCTACCAGAAGCACACCACCGGCACTCTGATCTCAACCATCGTGAATGACATTGAGCGAGTACAGTTCGCCATGTCCAGCGTCCTGGCTGAATTCCTGCAGCAACTATTCACCTTGATCTTCACCGCATTCGTGGTGGTTTTGCTGGGCGGCAAGCTTGCTTGGGTACTGCTTTTGTTTGTGCCTTTTATCATCTTCTCTGCCGGACGAATCGGGCAACGCGTCCGCCAGACCACGCGCAAGGGACAGGACAAGCTGGCCGACATCCAGAACATCCTTCACGAAACCATTACCGGCAACCGCATCGTGAAGGCCTTCAGCATGGAGTCCTGGGAGATCGCCCGCTTTGCCAAAGCGGCGCAGCGCCTGTTTAAGGCCAACCTGCGTTCGGTGGCCGCGGCGGCAATCAGCTCTCCCCTGATGGATATTTTCGGCGCAATCGCCATCGCCCTGCTTCTGCTGCTCGGCCGGGAGCAAATCAATCACCACGTCTTTACCGCGGGTACGTTCCTCGCTTTCATCATCGCGGTGTTCAAACTCTACGATCCGGTGCGAAAATTTGCCTTGTTCAACAACAACTTCCAGCAGGCCATGGGCGCTTCCTCGGAAATCTTCAAGTTCATGGATACCGAAGACGACGTGCGCGAGAAGCCGGGAGCGAAGCCCTTGCCCGCTTTCGCCGCCGGCGTCCGCTTCGAAAATGCCTGCTTTTCCTACGCAACCGACGGGAACGAGTCTCGGGAGATCCTGCGCGACATCAATCTGGACGTGAAGGCCGGGGAAGTGGTGGCCGTGGTGGGATCGAGCGGCGCCGGCAAGAGCACGCTGGTGCATTTGATTCCGCGATTCTTTGACGTCACCGCCGGACGCCTGCTTATTGACGGCCGCGATGTGCGCGATACCACGCTCTCCTCGCTGCGTTCGCAGATCGGCGTCGTCACCCAGGAGACGGTGCTGTTCAACGACACCCTGCGCAACAACATCGCCTACGGACGGCCCGCCATCTCGCAAAAGCAGGTTGAAGCCGCAGCCCGCGCCGCGCTCGCCCACGACTTCATCATGGAATTACCGGCTGGCTATGACACCATGATCGGCGAGCGCGGCGTCCGCCTCTCCGGTGGCGAGCGCCAGCGCATTGCCATTGCCCGGGCGCTGCTCAAGAATGCTCCCATCCTGATTCTGGATGAGGCTACCTCGGCGCTGGACAGCGAATCCGAAGCTCTGGTGCAATCGGCACTGCAGAACCTGATGACCGGCCGCACCGTGTTTGTGATCGCTCACCGGCTCTCCACCGTTCGCCGCGCCGACCGCATTGTGGTGCTCGAAGGTGGAACCATTGCCGACATAGGTCCGCACGAAGAACTCATGCAGAGGCTCGGGACCTATCGGCGGTTGTATGATCTTCAGTTCGCGGAGTCGGAGCTGCCGAAGGTGAACGTGGCCCGGTAGCGAGATTCAATGGCCATCGATCGCCGGCAACACAAAGATTTTGGCTCGTCGCACGAACCGAGGGGGTACGTGCCGCAAGAGTGTCCTTTCGATTCGTGTCCGAGCTGACCTTCAACCCGCGAGGAATTTGCAGTCCGAACTGGGACGGGGTCGAAAAAACAATGTCCATACGCTCCATGACCGGTTTCGCGCAAGTCAGGGGCCAGGTTGCCGATGTGCGAGGCGGAGCCACGGCGAAAAATCAGATGGGTTTTACCTTGTCGTTGAAATCGGTGAACCATCGTTTTCTCGACGTGCACTTTCGCATGCCGTCGGACAGCGATTCCCTGGAGATGAAATTACGCCGCCTGCTCAAGGAAAAGCTGGCTCGCGGCCACGTGGAATTGACCCTGAATCTGGACCGCGGTAGCGCCGACGGTGTTGCGCTGAATCACCAGATTGTCGGTGGTTACATTCAGGCGTTTCGTACTGCTGCGGCCGAGTTCAGCCTGGCGGCCGAGCCCGACCTGAATGCCGTCCTGCGCATGCCCGGCGCCCTCGACGCGGCATCGCTTCCCGCCGACGGTGCGCTTGAAGCCTCCGTTCTCAACAAGGTGGGGGAATTACTCGACCGCCTCAACCAGATGCGCGAGGAAGAAGGCCGTGGCATCGACCGCGAGTTGCGGCAGCGCATGGCTCACGTCGCCGAGGCGGCCGCGGCAGTGGACAAACATCGCCAGACGGTATTGCAAACTTACCTCAGCAAGCTCAAGACGCGCATGCAGGAGATGATCGGCAGCCATGTCGACCCGGAACGCCTTCTGCAGGAAGCGGCCCTGTTGGCCGATCGCAGCGACATCCAGGAGGAGTTAGTGCGGCTGGATACCCACGTGAAACACTTCCTCGGTTTGCTCGACCAGGGCGGTGAAGTGGGCAAGAAGCTGGACTTTCTGCTGCAGGAAATGAATCGCGAGGCCAACACCCTGCTCTCCAAGACTTCGGGCCTGGCGGGGGAGGCATTGAACATTACCGAGATGGGCCTTGCCATCAAGACCGAACTTGAAAAAGCCAGGGAACAGGTGCAGAACATCGAATGAGTGGCGTTTACATTATTTCGGCGCCGTCGGGTTCGGGCAAGTCGACGCTGGTCAACAAGGTGCGCGAAATCGTGCCGGGATTGAAGTTTTCCATTTCCTACACCACTCGGGCGCCGCGTTCGGGGGAACAAAACGGCCGGGAATATTTCTTCGTGTCGCGCGCAGAATTTGAAACCATGATCGGTCAGGACGACTTCCTCGAGCACGCCGAAGTATTCGGCAACTACTACGGTACCGCCCGTAGTTTCCTGGGCCTGGCGGAGCAGGAAGGCAAGGACCTGTTGCTCGACATCGACGTGCAGGGCGCGGCCCAGATCAAGCGCAAAATACCCGAGGCGGTGAGCATCTTCATTCTGCCTCCCAACCGACAGGAACTGGAGAAACGGTTGCGCACGCGCAGCTTGGACGCCGAACCCGTCATTCAACGCCGGTTGGTCACGGCCTCCCGTGAGATTGAGAATTATGGAAAATACGACTATATTTTGGTGAACGACCGCCTGGAAGAATCGGTAGACGCGCTGAAGTCGATCCTGCTCGCGGAACGATTCCAGCGCTCGAAGCGATCGGCAGTCCAAAAGCAAGGATACGAGCAAGGACAAGACCCCGCGTACGAAACCAATCTGATGGCAAAAGCGGAACGCTGCCGTCTGGACAATGTGCGGGAGCGATTGCAACCGATTCTGGCCTCGTTTGTGCAAGCCGCAGGTCGACGCTAACGGCAGGGGAGAACAACATGAAGCTGAACGAAGGGTTTGACAGGCATCACCGGTACCACCGGTGTGCCGGCACGCCCACAACGGAGACCACGGGG
>JACXTT010002054.1_pt1 | contig 32391 bp, 23 predicted proteins | sample 9270951 | NCBI WGS metagenome assembly JACXTT01 (sample SAMN15532306, study PRJNA645909) | rock metagenome | isolation source: weathered quartz diorite | place: Puerto Rico | collected 2017-06-21
AAAACACAATAGAATCATTGACGGATGAGATCAACCTTACGGAATCTCGTTCATCATATCTTGACATCAGTAGTCATTCCTTTGCTGCATGGCACCAACAGAAAGGATCGCATGAGCGAGTTCCCCGCGCGCTGGCTCTTCGATCAAAGGAAGCAGCGCGACGACATCGTTACAAAACTTTTCGACGTCGCCGATTTCGATCTGCCGCGGCACGACTATGGCCAGGCGATTAAGGACAGCTTCCCCGAATGGCGCGACGCCATCGTGAACGCTGACGGCTTGGTGATTGTCACACCCGAATACAATCACGGGTACCCGGGGACATTGAAGGCCGTGCTCGACTTGCTGCTGCGCGAGTACATTCACAAAGCGGTCGCGTTTGTCGGCGTCTCAGCCGGGCCGTGGGGAGGCACGCGGGTAATCGAATCGCTGGTGCCGATGGCTCGCGAGTTGGGCCTGGCGGTGACGTTTACGGATTTGAATTTCCCAAAGGTGCAGAACACTTTCGATGAGAGCGGTAAGTTACTCGATCCGGCTTTTGAAAAGCGCGCGAAGGATTTTCTTGATGAATTAGTTTGGATGGCGTGCGTGTTGAAGTGGGGCCGGGAGAACGTCCCGTCGAAATATCACGCCGAGTAGTAATGCCCTAATTCAAGTTGTTCTCTGCGTTCTCTGCGCAGACCTCGGATTCTGCTCTGCGTTAATTGCCGAAACATTGGATTAACCGCAGAGGTCACGGAGGATTCCGCAGAGGGCCGCAGAGGAAATCGAAATCAGGGGACTACCTGCCGAGTAGTTCAACGATCAATCTTTAATCCAACGTTCATACCAAAGGCTGAGATTCAGCAGCGCCCACAATTGAAAACCCCAATCGTGCTGCTCGCGCCGATGTTCGTCGACCAACCGCGCGACGTAATCGTAGTCGAAATAATTGCGCGCACGCACCGGTGAATTCATAAGGCGCTCGATCAGTTGCTCGCCGCGAGGCCCGCGAAACCATTCACGCACCGGCGCGCCGAATCCGCGTTTGGGCTGGTAGAGCAAATCTTTCGGCAGAATCGATTCCAGCGCGCGCTTCAAAATATGCTTGCCCGTTTTGCCCTTTACCTTTAGCTCGCGCGGCAAGCCAACGGCATATTCGATCAAGTTATGATCGAGAAACGGCACGCGCGCTTCGACTGATGTTGCCATGGTGAGCTTGTCGACGCGCATCAACAGCAACTCCGGCAGGCGCAGCTTCAATTCGAGATAAGTCATCCGCGCCGCATAATCAGAATCAGGCCGCGCCACCGCAATCATGTCGAGGTACTGCTTTACAACCTCGTGAGTATTCACATCGTTCGACCGCGTGCGCATCTCTACCGACAGCAAATCGGTTTTCATCGTCTCGCCGAAAACCGCGACGCCGCCCCAAAACAAAGATTCATTCGCGCCCAGCCGCCGCAGAAGCTCGCTCGACATTCTCTTCTTAAAAGTCTTTTCGACGATCGGTTGCGCGACTGCCGCGGCCGCGCGTCGTGCGGCCAATGGCGCACGTTCGGCATGTCGCCAGAATCGTTCTTCAATGCGCAGGTACGAGCGAAACCAATCGTAGCCGCCAAACAATTCGTCTGAGCCTTCGCCAACCTGCACGACGATCGTCCCCGTTTCGCGCGCGAGCTTGGCGACGTAATAGAGCGGGATGCAAACCGGATCGGCGATCGGCTCGTCCTGGTGAAAGACAAGTTCGGGAAGAAACCGCTGCATCTCATCACGGCCGATGATGACTTCGTGATGATCGGTGCGAAAGCGTTGCGCGACTGCACGCGCGGAATCAAGTTCGTTCAATTCTTCCGCGTCGCTAAAACCGACCGTGAAGGTGCGCACAGGTTGCGTCATCAGCTCAGACATCAGCGCGACGTTCGCGGATGAATCAACGCCGCCGGAAAGGAATACGCCAAACGGAACATCGGCCATCATCCGCTTTTCGATCGATTCGCGCAGCAGCTTGAGAATCTCTTGTTCATGCTCTGAGTCGTTACGCTGAATCGATTCAGCCGGCGGCAGCGCATCCCAATACTGCGTCGTGCGCGCCTCGCCGTTGCGCTCAACCACGAGCATATGACCTGCGGGCAGCTTCTGGATTCCCGCAAACAGAGTCTGCGGCGCGGGCGTCGTCAGGAACGTGAGGTAGTGATACAGCGCCTCTTCATTAACGTCCGTCGTGACGGACGGATGTTCGAGGATCGCTTTGATTTCAGAAGCAAAGATGAACCTACCGTTTTGCTGATGGAAGTAAAGCGGCTTCACCCCGGCGCGATCGCGCGCGAGCATGAGTCGTTCCCGATCAGCATCCCAAATCGCGATCGCGAAATCGCCTTCGATGTCGTTGACAAAGTCCAGGCCACGTTCTTCGTAGAGATGAAGAATTGTTTCGGAATCTGTCTGCGAAGAGTATTGATGGCCGCGCTGTTCCAGGCCTGAGCGCAGTTTCGCGTGATTGTAAATCTCACCGTTGAAAACCAGCCAGACGCGATCAGTGCAGCCACGCATCGGCTGATTTCCGGCCGGCGAAAGATCGACAATCGACAAACGTCGAAAGCCAAAGCCCCCGCGACCTCCATCGAAGACAAGCTCACCGGCATCGTCTGGCCCGCGATGCGTCATCACATCGCGCATGCGCCGCACCAGCGCGTTATCCACGCGCTCATCGCTTGCGCCATATTCCCAAACTCCGCAGATGCCACACATGATTCTGAACTAACTCTTCTGTCAGAAGCCCGACCGCGAGGGAGGGCCCGTTAACCTTGGCGAGCCCTTGCTTACGCGCGGGCTTCTGACACGAGCCGCAACCGCTCCTCTTGATCTTCGCTCGCGCGAATTGGAATCAGCACAAATCGCAATTCGAACGGCAGCATCGTATTGATTTTCCAACTCACGGAAACAGATTCTTCCTTCGCGCCGTAATCCGTCGACGAGAATTGCGGTTCCAATTCAGGTTGCGACAGCGACACTGGCCCTCCCTCGCCGCCCCACCCCAGCCGGGCTCCCCGGCCGGGGACCCCGGTGTCGGGCTTCTGACACTTAATCACCAATCGCGCGCCGCTGGTTGGATCTCTGAGTTCGATTTGATCAGCAGTCGGTTCTATCTCTAATTCCGGCGCGATATGAAAGCGGAACGCCAACTCGTGAGTTCCTGCGCCCATCAATTGATCTTCGATGGTCCAATAACGCTTGGTCTTCTCGAATCGAACCGTTCGCCGGTGCGTTACCGGTGACGAAAAGCGCTGATAACCGTCATGTTCCGCGACGATAACGTCCGTCTCGGTTCCGATTTCACAATTGAGCACGCGGGGCTTTGCTTCGTTGCCAATCACAAACGGCACGGCTGCATCGATAGAGTTCTGCTCTTCGCCATCCACTTGCACCGTCGAGTGATACGCGGTCGAGCGAAACAGATGACGCTCGTGCAGGTTCGCGGTATAAACGTAGCTGCCCGGATCGATAATGAACGGCACGCCGCAGGCCGACACTTCAACGCTCAAAGCATCGTTGTGGCTATGCGAGCCTCGGCCGTTCAGGCCGCTGTCGCTCGCGGTGAAGAGTAGATAAGAGTCGTCATCCCGCAAAACGTAAATGCCGGCGTCGGCAAAGTCGCTTGATGCCGGCGTCGCTGAACCGGATACTCGTTCATAGTCCGAAATTCCTTGTTCGCCGAAAACCCACAAGACTTCTTCAGGCGCCTTTGAATTTTGAATCTTGAAGTTAGAATCGTGAAAGGCGGCGGCACCCAGGGCGACTACATACTCGTGATCATCGGCCGTTCGATCCGCAATCGGCAAAATCCGTCCGCTATCGGAATCACCAATCAGAGGCGCGCGGCCGTCGGGACGCAGATATGCGCGCATGAATTCGATCATTGTGCGGAGCCTCGTCCAATACTTCTCATCAATGTCGAGGCCATTAAGATGGCCTAGCACGAACGAATAAAGAAAAACTTCGGTCTTCAGCCGGTGATATCCGGTAGATTTTTCGAAATCCACTCCGTCGGGAAGAATCTGTTTGTCCATCTCGGCGAGCAGTTCGCGCAACCCAAACTCGCGCCACTCGTTCGACGCTTCCAGCTCTGGGAGCATCAAACCGATCCACAACAATCCAGCGACGTCACACAGATAGTGATTGCTGGTGGCGATGTGCGAGAACTCGAGATTTCGCTGAATGTGCGCGCCGTGCTGATCGAACATCTGGAGCAGATCCTTCAGCGCAAATTCATCCAGACGCGGCGAGCGCAGAAAAAGGGTGAATGCCGCGAGTAAGTTCATCGCTCGCAGCGCGACTTCCATTGCACAATTCCAATTCACACCACGCCCCACCGGATTGTGCGCGCGCCAACTCCCCAGCTCTTTCAGAAATTCTTCGGTATATCGTTCGCGATTTGTGACCGCGTACGCTCGCCCGAGAGCGATCAAATGCGAGAGTCGATTCACTTCCCAAACAACGCGTGCATCTGAACCGTCATTGCGAATCAATTCGATGTCTGCGTGATAGTCCAGCGGCCAATCGAATCCTGATAGAGGATCGCGCTTCCACTGAATTTCTTCCTTGCCAAAGCACTTTTCGCCGAAACCGAGCAGCGGCCAACAGTGCTCATCGACAATTCGATCCGCGCGAGCAATCAAGGTCGCAGTTGCGGCCGGAAACAGTTTTTGTTGCAGGCCACCGGTCTGTTTCGGATCGCCAAATCCTGGAAAAAACTTTGGTCGCACGCGCGAACGGAAGTGCGCGATCAGATCGGATGCTCGTACGCGGGCAAACTCTTCGCGCAAGCGGGCCGGTTGCATGTTCAATTCGTCAACTTGCGCCCGCTCGCGCCGCTGCTCGAGCGTTCCGCGCGCGCGGCGCGCAGCTTCTTGCGCCGCAGCCCGCGTATCAACCTCGCCGCGCAAAGCTTTCTTAATCTTCGAAATGAAATTCATCGATGATTGAAAGAGGTTAAAGGGGAAGCGAGGAAAGGGCAAAGGTGTCAGAAGCCCGCGCGTCAGCAAGGGCGCAATTCTGATTTGCTCCCTCCCTCACGGTCGGGCTTCTGCCAGAGCATCGAGAATTCGATCGGCCGCTAGTCCATCCCACAACGGCGGGATCTTCAGATTGAATTTTTCGGGAGGGTTGTCGAGAGCGCGATGCGCGGCGGCAACGATCTTCGCGGTATCAGTACCAGCAATTGTATTGGTGCCCATGTCGATCGTAATTGGCCGCTCAGTATTTTCGCGCAGGGTGACGCAGGGAATTCCCAGCACCGTGGTCTCTTCCTGAATGCCGCCAGAGTCGGTTAGCACTAGCCGCGAACTGCTCATGAGCTTCAGAAAATCCAGGTAACCAGCAGGATCGATCATTACGATACCGTTCGCATTCTCAAACTCGCCGGTGAGGCCCAGCTCGTCGATCATCTTTCGCGTGCGCGGATGCGCGGGAAAAATGATCGGCACGCGTCGGCTTATATCTTTCAAAGCGTCAAGAATCCGCGCCAGCGCGCTGCGTTCATCAACATTCGATGGACGGTGGAGCGTCAGCGTCGCGTAGTCTCGTCCGTTCAAATTAAGTTCACTGAGAATTGTAGATCCTTGGGCGCGTTTTAGATTGGCATTTAGCGAATCAATCATGATGTTCCCGACCATGCGAATTCTCTCTTCAGGGATGCCTTCGGCGCGAAGATTGGCGCTCGCATCTTCCGATGGCGTCAGCAGCAACTCCGCGATCTGATCGGTCAGGACGCGGTTGATTTCCTCGGGCATCGTGCGGTCGCGACTGCGCAGACCGGCTTCGACATGCGCAACCTTCACATCCAACTTCGCACACACCAGGGCGCACGCGACGGTTGAATTCACATCGCCGACGACCAGCACCCAATCAGGCTTTTCGCTAATGACGTAGGGTTCGAACGCCTGAATCACGCCTGCGGTTTGCACGGCATGACTGCCGGAACCGACGCCCAAATCAATGTCAGGTTCGGGGATTTCCAGGTCGCGAAAAAACGCTTGCGACATCGCCGAGTCATAATGCTGTCCGGTGTGCACCAGCACATGACGAAATTCACTCGCGCGGCGATTCATCGCCGCGACGATGGGCGCCACCTTCATAAAGTTTGGTCGCGCGCCGGCAACATTGATGACTTTGAGCATATTCCGATTCCCTGTTCCCTCTCCCTCTGAGAGGGTTAGGGTGAGGGATTTAGCCCGCTTCACCGGCGGTCTTGCTTTCGCGAGGCTTCGCCTCGCGATGAATAGAATTCCCTGGGAACTTCCTCCGCCAGGCTTCGCGCCCTCACCCCGGCCCTCTCTCAGAGGGAGAGGGAGTGACTACACTTCGATCGGCAATCCCGTGCGCAGTGACTCGCGAATTCGAAACGTCGCGCGCGTTGTCGTGGCCAAGTCTTCGAGCGAGATCGGTGCAGCTTTTCCTTCACGCACGACTGCACAAACGGCCCGCACTTGATCGGCCTGTCCTTTGTCCTGCTTTCTCAACTTCGTTGTCTTTTCGGTTCCGCCCTCGTAAGAAGTTGCGCTCCGAAAATCATCGATAACAAAAGCTTTTCCGCCGCCCATTATCTCGACACGTTCTTTGGGGAGCGCGCGGTCACCGCCTTTTGAATAGACGATGGAGGCATTGGACCCGTCGGCCATCCGGACTGCGATGACTACCGAGTCTTCGTTTCTGAAATCCGGATCAGCGCGACTCAGTGATTCCGCAAAGACGCGCTCGCTCAACGATCCTGTTAGGTAATGAAGAAAGTCTATGAAATGACAGACTTCACCTCGGATAGCCCCACCGCCCTCAACCGGATCATTGGTCCAATGACCATGCGGTGCGCGAGGCGCGTTGATGCGATAGCTAATCGTAAGCGGTGTTGTTCGGCTGGCGAAGAATTCTTTCGCGGCTATTGCCAGGGGAGAAAAGCGTCGATTGAACCCTACATTCAATCTGCCGGTCGAACTGGCGGCGGCCGCCAACACCTGATCAAGTTCATCATCGTCAAGCGCGAGTGGTTTCTCGACAAACACATGTTTTCCCGCCGTGAGCGCACGCTGTGCCAACTCCGCATGAGTGCGATGGCGCGTCGCGATGACGATCAAGTTTGTCTGCGGGTCGTCAATCACTTCATCCGCGCTCGAAACTGCGGCGCGAAAGCCGTACTGCATTCCGACTTCGCGCGCGGTCACCCCGGACGCGGTGGCAATCGACTGAAAATCTGCGCCCGCTGATTTGAACTGGGGCAGCAGCACCCCTTTCGCGTAACCGCCGGCGCCGATCATTCCGACCCGAACCGCATCCGCAGACGGTGTCGAAGCTAGCGCAATCCGACTTTCAATCTGTCTGTTGGTGTCGTAAGTAAGCAGGACGCCAATATGCGGCTCCGCCGTCTCGCCTGTGATGAGGTTGTAGGCTTGCTCAGCATGATCAAGATTGAAGCGGTGGGTGATCAGCGAGTCGACTTTTACGCGACCGTCGGCAACTAGATCGAGGAAGGCTTCAAGATTGCGACCCTCCGTCCATCGCACATACGCAAACGGATAGTCGTGGCCGCGCTCTTCGTATTCGGGATCATAACGACCTGGCCCATACGACTTCGAGACGCGAAACGTCAACTCCCGGTCATAAAACAGCTGTCGCGGAATGTTCAGACCGACTGATCCAACTGCGACGACTCGTCCTTTCGCTCTCGCGACGTCCGCTGCCAGTTCAATTGGCTCGTTCGAATTTGTGGCGGCAGTGATGATGACTCCATCGGCGCCGCGTTCACGCGTCCAATCCAGAAGACGCTGTTTCGCTGCTTCATCGGGAGCACAGCCATCATCACAGCCGTTCTGTTTTGCGAGATCGATTTTTGACTGATCCAGATCGACGCCAAACGCGCGACAGCCATTTGCCTTCAGCAACCTTACTGTGAGCTGGCCAACCAGTCCCAAACCAATCACCGCCACGGCTTCTCCCAATGTTGGCTCCACCAGACGCACGCCTTGCAAAGCAATCGCGCCAACGGTTCCAAACGCCGCCGCTTCGAAACTCACTGCATCAGGAACTCGCACGCACAAATTCTTGGGTACCGCCAGGACCTCAGCGTGTGAAGCATAGCCGAGTCCTGCGCAGGCCACTCGATCGCCTTCGCGAAAGTTTGTCACGCCTTCGCCGATCCCAGTCACAGTTCCCGAAGCGCTGTAGCCCAGCGCGACATTTGACGCCAGTTTAGCGCGCACCGCGCCGACCGTACTCGCGATGCCTTCGTGTTGCGCTCTCTCGATTACTCTCTTCACGAGCGCCGGCTGCTCGAGCGCTCGTCCAATCAGACTCTTTTGCCCAGCTTCGACCGCTGTTCGTTCCGTGCCCGCGCTAATGAGCGAAGCGGCAGTTCGGACGAGGACAAAGCCTGGGCGAGCCACCGGAACCGGCACATCGGTGACCGTTACGGCGCCGGTTTTCAGATTTTGCAGAACTTGCTTCAATCGGTTGGTTTATTGGGAACTTTATCCTAAGTAGAACGGGTCAGACTATCCTCGATCTCGGTTTGCTGAGTCAATTGCTGGCTGGATTTGCTGCTGGTCGTCCCGCATCGGCTAATTGCGGCGATTTACCGCTAAATTAAATTGACAAGCGAGCGCCTCTTTTGTTAGTTATGCTTCGCGATTTGCAATGCAATCCCATGAAAGTAAGCGCTCGGAACGTGCCGAGCACCATCGGTTTTAGCTGGTAACTGGTGGCTATCTGGCAGGCCTCATCAAGTTTTGACAAGCAGTTACAAACTGGAAAATTAGGAGACTTAACATGTCGCAAAATTGGACTCCGCCACCGGCCGGTGGATCAGCATCAGGGACTGTACCGAATTATCTTGTGCCGGCGATTATTTCGATCTTTTGTTGCTGGCCGCTCGCCATTCCGGCGATCATTTTCGCAACGCAAGTGAATGGCAAAGTGGCCGCGGGTGATGTGGCCGGCGCACAGGACGCCTCGAAGAAAGCGAAGATGTTCAGCTTTATCGCAATCGGCCTCGGCTTGGCGGGCATCTTGATCTACGTGATCATGCTCGTGCTCGGTGTCGGATTGAGCGCGATTGGCAATCGATAATTTCCGTAGTTTCACATTAGGCGGACAGGCGTTAGGCAACAGAAACGCGATGCGGATCTGAGGCGCTGAATTAGATGGCGCCAGCCTGCGTTTGTCCGTCGTTGCATTGAGTTAACTCCAGTGGCTGTCTATTGCACAAAGTGTGGTACGCCGAACGATGATTTCGTGCGTTCATGTACGAGCTGCCAGGCTGAATTGCCGGTGATTAGCGGCAAGCAAACGACTGCCTACCAGGCAGATTACCAACCACCATTCGAAACAGGTTACCAACCGATTCAGCCTCCCACCCCGTTTTACGGACAGTCGAGCGTGCAGGATTGGCAACAAGCCGGCGCCGACAAAAAGATCGTCGCTGGGATTCTCGCCATCATCATCGGTGGTCTGGGCATTCACAAATTCATGTTGGGTTATCAAAAGGAAGGCATGATCATGTTGTTGGTGTCGGTGCTGAGCTGTTTCACGTTGGCAGGCGTGATGCATGTCATCGGCATCGTCGAAGGCATCATGTACCTGACCAAGAGCGACGAAGAATTTGTGCGAACGTATATCTACGGACGAAGGGGTTGGTTCTAGATCATAGTCACCACGCAGAATCGCGCTTCTTTTATTTCAATTGACCACTAGAACTTAATTTGGATCGGTGGGGATCGGCGCAATTCGCAGATTATCCGTAACTTGAAACCTCAAACTCGACACGGTAGTATCGAGTTCCGCGTGGGGCAGTAGCTCAGTTTGGCAGAGCGCCGCGTTCGCAATGCGGAGGTCAGGGGTTCGATCCCCCTCTGCTCCACCAATGATCCTCACTTGATCCACTTCTGAGTTTCCGCTACCTCGTCAATCTTGCTTTCCAGCGCAGTTAGTTTCGCCAGCACATCTGAATTGCCGCAGCCGTGGTAATGCGCAACCCGCTTTGTCCTCCCATTGAGACGAAGTGATGTGTTGGCGGATGGCATGTCGGTCACCATTCCCGGGCAAAACTTCGTGCCTGGCGTGAAACCATCCGGCAAAGAAAAGTAGTCAAGCTTTTCAAATTCCCGCACCAAATCTCGGAACGCGGCCTTATCGATTCGTCCTTCAGCGGGACCAGTGATTTTCACAAAGCGCTCGCCGTTGAAAACGACACGTCCATCCGAGCTAATGGTGACCGTATAGATCGGGCAAGTACCGAAGCAGGCCGTGCGTGCCAAAGTAATTAGATCGTCACCGTTGCTTTGTCCGGGGCCGGGAATTTGTCCGGTGAAGATCGCCTTCGGAATCATTGCGTGCACGCCTTTGTTGCCATCGACCAGCTGCGTGATGTTTAGATCCGCGGCGACGCTTGACAATTGATAAGCATCGTCACGCGTCAGATGCTTCTCGTTTACGAGGAAATCGATCATCTCTCGCAAAGCCATCTTAGTCGCTTCATTCAAGTCTTCGTGGATGCCCATCGAAATGTAGTGCGTCGGCGTTTCAGCGCGGGGCCAGCGCAGCTTCAGGTCCTTGCGCACGATCACTTCAAAGGTGCCAATCAAGGAAGTCTCCATCGCCGTGATGTCGACCTCGCCATTACCTTGTCCGGCGTGACCATCGCCGACCAGCAGCAGCGCGCCCTTCGCATGCACCGGAATATAGAGCGTCGTGCCCGCGACCAGTTCTTTGTTGTCCAGATTTCCCGCATGTACCCACGGCGGCGCGCTTGAAATGCGGCCCGATACTTCCGGTGGCGCCACGCCGATGCTGCCAAAAAACGGATGCAGCGGAATGTCGATGCCATTGGCAAAGTGCGCCACCAGCTTTTGCGCGTCGAGCGGAATGATCCGCATGCGCGCGTACGGAAAATCCTCGGGGAGATAGCCGCGGCCTGGACTGAATGCGTTGTATGCATACGGAATTGCGAGCTTAATGTCTTTGATCCTGATTTCGAGCACATCACCTGGCTCCGCGCCTTCGACAAAGATCGGTCCAGTGAGAATGTGACCGCCCGGTCCTTTGTTGGTAACTTCGCGATAGATGTCGCGCAGTGACTGCTCGACGTCCTCCGGCTTTACGCCCGCACCTTCGAGGCGCGCCGGGCTCGATGTAATCAACGTCTGAATCTCGATCGTGTCCCCGGATTTGACCCGCATCACGGGCGGCGTGCTGGCGTCGTAATAACCCCACGCGACGGTTTTTGGTGTGGGTTTGAGTTGAAGAGATGGTTGGGCCAGAGCCGCCACACAAAAGAAGAACAGAGCTGTAATCAGACCGATGATCTTCATAGTCATTTCCCTCTTAGCGTTCGGCCGCTGACTAATTCTGTGGGCGACATGCATCGCCACTTCGAACTTTTCATTTACTGCTTCACCCAGATGAAATCGAAGCCATAGCCTTTCCATTTTATGTCTTTGATTTTCCCAGCGTCGTCTCGTCTAAAGCACGCATCGCCAAAGAAGCGATATTCAAAGAAACAGTCAGTCCGGGTCGGATATAACTTGATGTCCGCTGAATAGAGAAAGCCATTGCGCAGCTCGACTGTTGTTTCCGAACCATTGCTCATCTTGTAGTGACCCAGAAACTCAGACAGATCCTTATTCGGATTGGGAATGATCTTCGGGATAGTAAAGTCCTTCGTCGTTACTTCTTTCCCCTGGAGAATCTCCTGCACGCCTTTTTGGATGATGTCGAACACACCCGCGGAATTGGCGAGAATGGCAAAGCCGTATTTCTTGTTTCGTTCAATTTCGTAATACGAACGATGCCCGTTGGTGCTGCCGCTGCCGCTCAAAGTCGTGGAGCCGAGCAGACTCGTCCTGACGCCGTCACCATATTTTCCGTCGAGCACGGCTTCACCGAAGCGGTAGAGGTCGCGAGCTGTGCCAAAGACTGAACCCGCGCCCACCAGAAATGAATAATTCTTCAGCGGAACGTTAACCAATCCGTCCGGCGACAGAAAGTAGTCCTGCGCACGACGCTCAATTACGCCGTCACCTTCAAAGTTAACCGAGTCTTTCATGCCGGCGGGCGCCAATACGTACTCTTGCAAAAGCTGGCCGTAAGGTTTGCCGGAAGCGATTTCCAGAGCGCGGGAAAGTGTCGAGTATCCGGCAGAGCTGTAAAGACTGGACGTCCCGGGTTCGAACAATAATTTCGCCTGCTTTACCTTTTCGATGAACTCCGCCGAAGTGTAAGCGACGGATTCGGCTTCGGGCGGCATCACGCGGTGCGGAATGCCGGAACGATGACGGGCGAGCATCTCGATTGTGATCTTGTTGCCGTTAGGAAAATCAGGAATGTATTTGCTGAGTTTGTCCGCCAGCGAGATCTGTCTTGCTTCGACCATCCGCGTTAGAATCACCAGCGTCATCTGCTTAGTGACTGAGGCGATTCCGATGCGCGTGTTCGTTTGGTTCGGAATCTTAAAGTCGGCATTGGCCAAGCCAAACGCTTTCTCATAAATCACCGCGCCGTCTTCGGTGGCCACCACTACACCCGCAAACTCGTTGGCCTTGGCAAAAGGAGTGAGAAAGTTATCGAGCTTCTTCGCTTTGTCGGACTGTGCGTTAATCAGGTGCGAAGAAAAGACAACAACCAAACAGGAAATCACGACCGAGATCCTAAGTCGATTCATAGCTAAGCCGCCTTTCGCGAGTCACGTCAATCTGCGTTGTCGAGAACGCGCCTTTGTTCGTTCAAGCTATTGGATGAGCGTCCAAGAGGACGACAATCCTCTCGGAGCTGTCGATAGATACGCGACTGCCTCTTCAGATGCAAGTCGCTTTAATTAAGTTGAGTGGCTAAGTTCTCTTTCGAAACAACGGTCGATGACGTTGGAAAAGTGTGTTAACAAGTCGTATCCTCAGCGCTTGTTGCGAGTGTTATCTGAGTGATGCGAATAAGGCCTACAGTTATGAAGTTCGGCGGCACGTCAGTCGAGGACGCGAATGCATTTCGTAATGTCGCAAAAATAGTTCTGGCGGCGGCCGATTCGATCCCGGTTGTTATTGTTTCGGCCGTCAGCGGTTTTACTAATTCGTTGTTGCAGAGTGTCGATCGCGCGTTTCGTGGCGATCCCAGGCACGCGACGCGTAGTCTTGAGCCAGACTTCGCGCGCCATCTCGCGATAGCCAAGGAACTTCTTAATGCCGAATCGAACTCAAAATTCGAACACACGGTCGCGACGGCCCGAGCTGAGGTTCGGCAGCTTCATAAGATCATTGCAGCGCATCCCGTAACCACGCCGCCGCTACAAGATGAAATTGTCGCATATGGTGAGCAGCTATCGTCGCAGTTGCTGGCTGCGGTTTTGCGCGAGCACGGACTGGCAGCGAGACAACTCGACGCGCGTCGCTCCATCAAGACCGATGAGAGTTACGGCGCCGCGGTCCCGCTTCCCGAGACGGTCGATGCAACGAGAGCTGAAGTGATGCCGTTGCTCGAATCTTCAAAGTTGCCGGTGCTCGGAGGTTTCATCGGCAGCACGAGCAATGGAGTGACGACGACCCTTGGCCGCGGTGGCTCGGATTACACGGCGGCTCTCGTGGGCGCGGCGCTCGATGCGCGCGAGATTCAAATCTGGACTGATGTCAGTGGGGTGCTAACTGCCGACCCACGCGTTGTGCAGGAAGCGAAAACGATTCCGGTGTTGTCGTACCAGGAAGCGGCTGAGCTCGCTTATTTCGGCGCGAAGGTGCTGCACCCGAAAACAATTCAACCGGCCATCGACAAAAATATTCCGGTGCGCGTTTGCAATTCACGCGTGCCCGCCGACGCCGGCACACTGATCGTGGCTGAATCTGAAGCCACGCCGCAAACCATCAAAGCGATCGCGCACAAGAACGGCATCACCACAGTTCAGGTCACGTCGGCCCGCATGTTAGGCGCCTATGGTTTTCTCAGAAAGCTGTTCGAGGTTTTCGATCAGCATCACACCGCCGTCGATGTCGTCACCACTTCGGAGGTCAGCGTCTCGCTTTCGATCGATGACGCGACCAGACTGCCGGAACTGATTCCTGATTTGGAACAGTTGGGTACCGTCGAAGTTGAAGAAGATCGCAACATCATCTCGGTTGTCGGTGAAGGCTTGCGCAATAAGCCGGGCATCGCGGCGAAAGTTTTTTCAGTCATCAGTCCAATCCATGTTTCGATGATTTCTGTCGGAGCTTCGAGCGTGAATCTAACTTTTATGGTCGATGCCGAGCATGCCGCAGAAGCGATCACGCGACTGCATCGAGTGTGCTTTGAAGAAAACGCAGCAGTCCCTGATAAGAAAGCCGTTTCTACCCAAGCCCTCCCTGAGAGTCGCGCCACTGCGCCGATCGCCTCAGGCGCGAGGAGGTCGTCCCGTGGTTGACGTCCTCAAGCTTACCCGCGAGTTGATCGACATCCCATCCGTTACCGGTGAAGAGTTTCAAATTGGAACCTCGTTGGCCGAGTTGTTGAATCGACAGGGGTTTCACGTTGACCTGCAAGACATATCCCCCGAACGTTCCAACATAATCGCGACGACCGAAGCCCGACCGCGCATCATCCTGTCAACACACATGGACACGGTGCCGCCGTTCATCGAATCACGCGAAGACGATGAATTCATTTATGGCCGCGGCGCCTGCGACGCAAAGGGCATTATCGCTGCGCAAATTGCCGCGGCGGAGAAACTTCGCGCGGAGGGCTTCAATGAAATTGGATTGTTGTTTACGGTTGATGAAGAAGTGACGAGCACGGGCGCGAAAGTCGCAAACAACCATCAGGTTGCGCAATCGTGCGAGTACCTAATCAATGGCGAGCCCACGGATAACAGGATTGCGATCGGCACGAAAGGTTCGTTGCAGGCGATTATCAGAACCGAAGGTCGGGCCGCGCACTCAGCTTATCCGGAGCAAGGCGAGTCGGCCATCGAAAAACTTCTCGACGTGCTCAACGACATTCGCGCGATCGAATGGCCGCAGGACGAAACTTTCACACACACCACGTGCAACATCGGCGTGATTTCCGGCGGCACACGCGCTAATGTGATTCCGGCGCAAGCTGAAGCGACAATCCAAATTCGTCTGGCAGTAGAGTCGCAAGTCGTAAAGACCCTGCTCGAGGGGACCATCGCGGGACGCGCGTCAATCGATTACAAATCAACCCATGATCCAGTGCGCTTGTTAACGATTGACGGATGCGAAACGATGTTGGCGCGATTCACAACCGACATTCCATATCTGTCGAACTGGGGTCGCGCCCTCTTGATCGGTCCCGGATCGATTCTCGATGCGCACACCGCGGCCGAGAAAGTTAAGAAATCAGAACTGCTGCGCGCAGTTGATTTGTACGTGGATTTGGTAAAGAGGCTATGAAGATTGCTCTCATTGGTCATGGCGCAATGGGCCGGCTGGTTGGCAAGCTTGCCGTCGAGCAGGGCCACGAAATCGCCGCGACGATTGATATCGATGATGCGGCAAAGACGGTGGACGAATTAGCCGCCGCATTGGACGATAGCGACGTAGCCATTGATTTCTCAGTGGCGGCGACGGTTCCCAAGAACGCCGAAGCTAGTGCGATCGCGGGCGTGCCTTTGGTTGTCGGGACGACCGGCTGGCTGAATGAACTTTCCCACGTGAAGGGTATCGTGTCCGAATACGATGGCGCGTTGGTTTACGGATCGAATTTTTCCGTAGGTGCGCAGGTTTTCTTCCGCATCGCCGCCGCCGCCGCCGAACTTTTCCAGCATGTGGAATCGTATGACGGGTTCATCGAAGAGGCACATCACAAGCGCAAGGTCGATGCGCCCTCGGGCACGGCGCTGCAATTGGGTGAGATCGTCTCGGACCATCTCGGACGCGATGTGCCGATCTCATCGACACGCGCGGGCTACATTCCCGGTATGCATCGCGTGGGCTTCGACTCAAATGCTGATCAGATTACGTTAGAGCATGTTGCCCGGTCGCGCGAAGGCTTCGCGTTGGGTGCTCTCATGGCTGCGAAGTGGATCATTGGGCGAAAGGGTGTGTACGAATACGCGGAAGTGTTTGACGAAATACTGACCCAAGGTGGTGAAGCATGACAATGAAACTCGATTGGATGCGTGGATGTGCAACCGCGCTCGTGACGACCTTCAACGCCGATGGTTCGATCGATGACTCGCGCATGCGCGCGCTGGTCGATCGACAAATTAACGGCGGAGTAAAACTCCTGGTTCCGTGCGGCACGACGGGCGAGAGCGCCACGATGACTGAGGACGAAGATGCGCGCGTCATCACGCTGACCATCGAAGTCGCGCGCGACCGTGCAAAAGTGATCGCCGGCGCCGGAAGTAACTCGACGGCTTCAGCGATCGAGTACTCAAAACGATCGCAGGATGCGGGCGCTGATGCGGTGCTGCAAGTAGCTCCCTGGTATAACAAGCCGACTCAGGAAGGTTTGTATGCTCACTTTCGGACGATTGCTGATGCAGTGCCGGATTTGCCGATCATGCTCTACAACGTGCCGGGGCGAACCTCGTCCAACATTGCGGCGCAAACCACCCTGCGGCTCGCGCGCGATTGCGAAAATATCGTCGCGGTAAAGGAAGCTTCAGGAAATCTGTCACAGATTATGGAGATTCTACGAGAGCGTCCGCCGAACTTTGCCGTGATGTCAGGGGACGACGCTGTGACGCTTCCGCTGATTGCGTTGGGGGCTGAAGGAATCGTCTCGGTCGCTTCCAACGAAGTTCCCGATCTAATGTCGCGCATGACGAACTTTGCGCTCGAAGGAAAGTGGGACGAAGCGCGCGAGCTGCATTATCGGCTGCTGCCTTTGATGGAAACGAACTTCATTGAATCAAGCCCGGGACCAGTCAAAGCGGCCATGGCGATGATGGGTTTGCTGGAAGAAAATTTTCGGTTGCCGCTGGTGCCGGTAACTGAGAAGAGCCGCGGGCGCATGCGCGAAGTTTTGTCGGAACTGGGAGTGTTGGAGACGACGCATGCCACTGCGTGATCAAATCGAAGAGCTGGCAGCGCGCTCACCTGCTGATTACTCGCCAGAGGACTTCACTGTTTTCAACGAATTCAAAGCCGCGCTAAATCGTGGTGAGATTCGCGCCGCTCAGCGCAATGCCGATGGCAAGTGGCAGACGAACGCCTGGGTGAAAAGCGGCATCCTGGTGGGCTTCCGCATGGGAGCGATCGTCGATATGTCGCCTGCGGATCACTCACTGCAGTTCGTCGACAAGGATACTTATCCCATTCAGAGTTTCGCGCCGGAACGCCGCGTGCGCATCGTGCCCGGCGGATCGAGTATTCGTGACGGCGCGTACATCGCGCCCGGGGTCGTGTGCATGCCCCCGATGTTCGTAAACGCCGGGGCCTACGTCGATGAAGGCACAATGATCGACAGCCATGCTCTGGTTGGATCCTGCGCTCAGATCGGAAAGCGAGTCCACATTTCGGCTGCCGCACAAATCGGAGGCGTGCTGGAACCCGCCGGCGCGATGCCGGTGATCATTGAAGATGATGTGATCGTCGGCGGGAACTGTGGAGTTTACGAAGGAGCGATCGTGCGCGAGCGTGCGGTGCTCGCGTCGGGAGTGATCGTCACTGGCTCGACGCCGGTTTATGATTTGGTGCGTGAAACCATTTGTCGACGCAGTGCAGAAACTCCGCTTGAGATTCCAGCCGGCGCGGTCGTCGTTCCCGGTTCCCGCGATATCAAAACGGACAAAGCTCGTGAATGGGGCTTATCGCTTTACGCTCCGGTGATTGTGAAGTATCGCGATGAGAAGACTGACGCATCCACGCAATTAGAGGAGGCGCTGCGTTGAGTAGTTTCCAACCACCTCCATTTCTCCGCGGCATTGAGAAAAGCATGATCCGGAAGATCTCGGATCGCGCCAAACCCGGCAGCATCAGCCTTGGTCTCGGTGAGCCTGATCTGCCGACCCCCGAAGTAATCACGCGCGAAGCGATCAGAATAATTCAGCAGGAGAAGAGCGGCTACACGCTGCAGGCGGGAATACCGGCGCTGCGAGAAAAGATCGTCAGCGATTACCCGCACATGAATCTAAACCTCGATCAGGTGATCGTTACCGCCGGTTCGCAGGAATCGCTTTACCTCATCCTGAGCACGCTGGTTGAAGAAGGCGATGAAGTATTGATTCCCAATCCGGGCTTCATTCCCTATCCCATGATCATTCGCATGGTCGGAGGACGCGCCGTGACTTATCGTTTGCCCGCGGCTAATGATTTTGGTTTTGATGCGGAAGATTTCAAACGCAAGCTGACTCCTAACACTAAGGCGATCATTTGTATCAGTCCTTCCAATCCCACCGGACGCGTCTTGTCACGAGATGATTTGCGCGCGATGGCTGATGCGGTAAGCAAGATTGCGCCCCAGGCATACATCATCAGCGATGAGATTTATCGAGAGCTTTACTACACGCCCGAACGGCCGCCGTCGATTTCGGAGTTCTATCCGCGCACGATTATCGTGAGCGGTTTATCAAAATCGATGCGCATGACCGGCTGGCGCATCGGTTGGCTTGCGGGCGACGTTGACGTGATGAAGGCCGCCCTGGTGTTGCATGGTTATGTGGTGACTTGCGCGTCCAGCATTTCACAAAAAGCCGCGCTGGCGGCGTGGACCGATGAAGCCGCAACCGCGCGTGAAGAGTACCGCGCGATTTTTCATCGTCGCCGTGATCGCCTGCTTAGTCTGCTGCATGATCAATTGGAATTGCGCGCTATTACTCCGGAAGGCGCCTTCTATACCATGGTTGATGTCAGCAAGTACGGTGAAGATTTGAAAGTAGCCGAAGCCGGACTCGAGCAAGGCGTCGTCACGATTCCGGCCGCCGCGTTCGGTGATGAGAGCAAAGGTTTCCTGCGCATCTCGTTTTGCGCAGATGAAGAAAGATTGAGCGAAGGTGTGCGGCGCTTAGGTCGCGCGCTTGAGACTCTCAAACATTAACCACAGAGGACACAGAGAAGAAGGACGATAGAAACTCATAATCCGACGCACACCTTTCTTAACTGCTTTATGGTTTTCCTCTGTGTCCTCTGTGGTTCAAGTAACGTATGGATAGAAAATTTCGCGCAGGCATCCTCGGAGCGACTGGTGTTGTCGGCCAGCGGTTCATTCAACTGCTACAGAACCATCCGCAGTTTGAAGTGACGGCACTGGCGGCATCCGATCGTTCCCAAGGCAAGACCTACGCTGAAGCCTGCACGTGGCGTCTTCCCGGCGAGATGCCGGATGCAGTGAAACAGATCATCGTGCAAGCGCCGGCGCCACCACTTGATTGCGATTTGATCTTTTCGAGTTTGCCCGGGGAAATTGCGATTGGGGCTGAGCCTGATTTCGCGCGGGCTGGTTATCCGGTTATCAGCAATTCGTCGTCACATCGCATGGCCGCTGATGTGCCGCTCCTCATTCCCGAAGTCAATCCCGAACACCTTGAGTTGATCGATGCACAGCGGACGAACAGCGACTACAACCGTGGTTTCATCGTGACGAACCCGAACTGTTCGGCCATCGCGGTCGTGCTGGCGCTGGCGCCTCTGCATGCAAAGTTCGGTGTGACCGCGTGCGTCGTGACCACGATGCAGGCTTTGTCAGGCGCGGGTTACCCGGGCGTGTCGTCGCTGGACGCGACCGACAATGTGATTCCATTCATCGGCGGCGAAGAAGAGAAGGTCGAAGCCGAGACGCGAAAGATTCTCGGCACAGTAAGTCAGGGTGAGATCCTTGATGCCGACATAAAAGTCAGTGCCCAGTGCAATCGCGTGAACGTCACCGACGGGCACCTGGCCTCGATTCGGGTCAGCTTTTCGCAGAAAGCCTCTATCGATGAAGTTCGCGATGCGCTTGCTTCGTTTCGGTCAGTGCCGCAAGAATTGAATCTTCATTCAGCGCCGGCTCGACCCGTTATCGTTCGCGACGAAATTGATCGTCCTCAGCCTCGCCTCGATCGCGATGCGGGAAATGGCATGAGCGTCACCGTGGGACGGATCGCCGAAGACAGCGTGCTCGATTACCGATTCGTCGCGCTCGGTCATAACACCATTCGTGGCGCGGCCGGCGCGGCAATCCTGAATGCTGAGTTGTTGGTCGCGAAGGGATACCTCTAAGCGCCCATGCTTTCAATCGCGTTTATCTGTACCGCGAACCGCTGCCGCAGCATCATGGCCCATGCAATTCTGGTTGATGAAGCGCGAAAGCGATCACGGCCCATTAAAGTCTATTCAGCGGGAATTAGAGACTTCTCAGATCAGCCACCCCTGATCGAAACGTCGAAAACCTGCCTGCATTACCAAACGCCACCGCCAAAGCTCGCGCCCACCTGGGTTGGTCAGCTTCCTCTACGATCAATTGATCGGTTTCTCGTGATGGAACAAACGCATGCCGATGAACTTGAGAGTGATTTCGAAATTCCGGCCCGTCGTATAACGCTGCTTGGCACCTTCGATCCCAAACGTCGTGGTCCTGAGATCGACGATCCATTCTTTAGTTACAACGAGCAGACCTACCGGAATTCGTACAAGCTTATTCGCGACTGCATTGTCGGATATCTGGAAACTGCAGATGAGCTCAAGTGATTTATCCGCCAGAGTGTTTGAGCATCCACTCCGTAATCGCGGCTTTCAATTCGTCCAGTTGATTATCGAAGAAATGACCTGCGCCTTCGATTACTCGCAATTGGGTGGGAGCATTCTGCGCGACCCGCGCCACCAACTCGCGAAGTCGATCGACGTTGCCATACTCATCGTGTTGACCGTGCACGAAGAGGATCGGTTTGCGGCACTGCTCGAGAAAGTTGAAATCGTATTTGTCCACCGGCGTGCCGATACTGATTAAGCGTGTCACTCGATCATCGTCGATGCCAACTTCCAAACCGACGCGCGCCCCGAACGAGAAACCGCACAAAGAAATATCCTGGCCGGGATAATTCTCGACGAGATAATTCAACCCCAGCCGCACATCGTCGCGTTCGCCTTGTCCCTCGTCATGAGTGCCGGTGCTTTGACCCACGCCACGAAAATTGATTCGAAGCGTAACCAATCCCGCATCATTCAGAGCGGCGGCTGCGCGAAAAACTACTTTGTTGTGCATCGTTCCTCCGCCGAGGGGATGCGGATGCAGCACTAACGCGACTCCGCGGGCGGGCTCGATGCGCGGCGGTTTTAGAATCGCTTCCAGTTGTCCGTGCGACGCTGGAATTAACAGATTGCCTGCGGGATACATGAGCAGCTCGATTTTGGAATGGCGCTTTGCGATTGTCTAGTTGACCCGCGGCGGGAGATTCATGAAATCGTGCTCGTACTGCCGTCGGTGCAGCGCACCGGATTGACGAGGGTCAAAGAAAAGGATTAGCTTCGACTTAGACTCACGACGATTGATGACTATCCCGGTTGAAGAGACTTTCACTGGCCTGCATCAGATCGCGCGTTTGATCGCCGACACGGCTTCCGACGCGATCATCACCATTGACGACCAGAGCACGATTCTCTTCGTTAATCGTGGCGCCGAAAAGATCTTCGGCTACCCACGCGCGGAAATGGTTGGGCAATCGTTGACGATGCTGATGCCCGACTATCTGAGGCACGTCCACCTCACCTCGGTCCAACGCTATCTCAAAACTGGAAACAAGCATACTACGTGGGAAGCGGTGCCGCTTCCGGGCTTGCACAAAGACGGCAGCGAGATCTCACTCGAATTGTCCTTCGCCGAATTTAATCAGGACGGTAAACACTTCTTTACCGGCATCGCGCGTGATATCAGCGACCGAAAACGCGCGGAAGATGCCCTGAAGCAACGCGAAGAGTACTTGCGCGCACTGATCGAGAATTCCACGGAGATTATTTCTGTGCTCAATCCCGATGGAAAGCGAAGATACATTAGCCCAACGGTGGAAGGTTCGCTCGGGTTTAAGCCTGAAGAGATGATCGGTAAGGATCCGTTTGAGTTGGTGCATCCGGATGATGTCCTGGAACTGCGAAAGCTGTTCGCGGCCGGACTGACGCAACCGGGTTTCATTGCACGGCGCGAGATTCGATTACGCGCAAAGGATGGAACCTGGCGCATTCACGATACGACTGGACACAACCTGCTCGACGATCCAATCGTTAGGGGTGTCGTAATTAATTCGCGCGATATTACGGCACGCAAGCTACTGGAACGCCGTCTGACTGCTCAATACAAAGTGGCGAAGATTTTGGCGGAGTCGCGCTCGCTCGAAACCTCGTCGCCAATGTTGCTCCAGGCGATCTGCGAGAGTCTGGGTTGGGATCTGGGTCAATTCTGGATCATCGATCGTGATTCCAATGTCTTGCGCTGGCTGGCAAGTTGGCACGTTGCAGCAGTTGAACGAGATTTCGAAGAAGCCAGCCGCGGCCGCACTTTCACGCGCGGCGTGGGGTTACCGGGACGAATCTGGGAGAGTGGCGAACCCCTCTGGATCAGCGATCTCGCCACGGACACGAACTTTCCCCGTGGCGCAGTGGCGGTGCGAACCGGGCTCACTTCCGGTTTCGGCTTTCCAGTAAATTTAAGAGGAGAAGTTTCGGGCGTCATGGAATTCTTCACCCGCGATTCGCAGACGGCCGATCCGACAATGCTGGAAGTCATGGCGGCGATTGGCAACCAACTCGGGCAGTTCATCGAGCGTAATCGAATTGAGAGTGATCGAAGCGAGTTGTATCAACGCGAACAGCGCGCGCGCCTGGAAGCTGAGATTGCCATGGAGCGCATGCGTCGCGTGCAGACAGTGACGGAAGTGGCCCTCGCTTATCTCTCGATCGACAAGCTGCTGGCGGAGTTGTTGGATCGAGTGTGCGAAGCGATGGATGTCGACACCGTCGCCATTCTCCTGCTTGAAGAAGACAACAAGTTAGTCGCACTGGCGGCAAAGGGTCTACGCGTTGACAAGACGATCCGTGTCCCCGTAGGCGCCGGCTTTGCGGGCCGCGTCGCGGAGCGGAAGGAATCGGTTACCGTTGATGACATTGACACCGCGGATCTGTTTACGCCGTTCCTGCGGGAGCGTGGCGTGAAGTCTTTGCTTGGCGTACCGCTCTTGATCGAGGGGCGCGTAGTTGGAGTTATTCATGTCGGTCGGTTGACCGCCCGGCAGTTTACCGACGATGACATTCGTCTGTTGCAATTAGTGGCGTTCCGCGTGGCGCTGGCGATTGATAATGCGCGGCTGTTCGAAGAAGAGCGCGGCGCGCGGCGCGAAGCGGAAGCGGCCAGTCGCGCGAAAGATGAATTTCTGACGACGGTTTCGCACGAGTTGCGCACACCGCTCACGCCGGTTATTGGCTGGGTGCACATGATCAGAAACGGGTTGTTGCCGCCGAGCGAAGCAGCACACGGCCTTGAAGTAATTGAAAAGAATTCCCACGCGCTGAAGCGACTCATCAATGACCTGCTGGATATGTCCGCGATCTTGACGGGCAAGCTGCGCATGGATCAGTCGCCGCTCGCGCTGGAGAGCGCGATCCGTCAGGCCATCGAAACGGTGCGGCCGTCGGCCGCCGCTCATGACGTGCAACTCGAGTTGAGTTTCCGTGATTGGAACAAGGAAGTCGTCACCGGCGATCAGTCGCGTTTGGTGCAGGCCTTCGCAAATTTGCTTGATAACGCGATCAAGTTTTCGACGTCTGGCGGAGTTGTGAAAATCGTGTGCGAGACGAGCGATGACGATGCTGTCGTGCGAATCGAAGATGCGGGCCAGGGTATCGCGCCAGAGTTTCTTCCCTTTGTCTTCGACCGCTTTCGTCAGGAGGATGGATCGAAGACTCGCGCGCATGGCGGACTGGGTCTGGGACTGGCGCTGGTTAAGAGTTTCATTGAATCGCACAACGGAACCGTGGGCGCGGAAAGTGGCGGTCATGGAGAAGGTAGTCGTTTCACCGTGCGGCTGCCGCGTCGAAAACACGAAGCTCTTCCGGTTGAGCCACCACCCAAGCCACGCGTCGAAGTTATTTCATCACGGCCGCATTTGATGATTATCGAGGACGACGAGGACACGCTTGAGATTCTTCGCGCCACCCTTGAGGCCCATGGTTTTCGCGTTACCCCGTACGAATCGGCAGCCGACACGTTGCGTGAAGCGCCCTTGAACGCGGTGGACTTGATCATCTCAGATATTGGTATGCCGGAATTGGACGGCTTTGAATTGATGAGAGAGTTGCGACAATTACCTACATACAAAACGGTGCCGGCCATCGCGCTCTCTGGTTATGCCTCGCAAACGGACGCCAAGAATGCTCTGGCGGCGGGCTTTAATGCACATGTTTCGAAGCCAGTCGACCCAGCCGAACTGATCTCGATGGTGAAGAGTTTGTTGCACAAAAAGTGAGAACGCGTACAGAACCTGAGTCAGCTAATTGACCTTAACGTGACCGCGCCACGTTTTCGATCCTTTCAAACCAAACCACGATACGCTTTCCTGAACAGCATCGACTTCCAAAATGTAGTCACCGCGCTGCGCCGGTGCGTTCACAACCAAGCGCATCGTTATCGTTTCGCCGGGTCGTAAGTCCTGTTCCAACGCCGTGCGGCCATCATCGTTGCTGACAACATTGCCCGCGGCATCAAGCCAGTGATTGCCGACCGCAATCTGAAATGGATCGGCATGCCACTGCCGGCCTGGCCAGTTCGCACCACTGATATTCTTGACAGACAGATCGAGAGTCACTCTCTGACCTGCCGACAGAGTCACAGGTGCGTTGGTGACGTTCACGTCAACGCGAAAGCCGTTGTCCGGCAATGGAGCGCGCGGAGTGGGCAGGTCCGTCGCGACGTATAGCGTGTACGGCGGAGTCTCTCCCACGATGTTGCATTTCGCGCAGACATTCTTCGTCGTGATGACCAAAGCATTTACCGGCGGAGTCTGCTCGCTGGGCAGGTGAACAAAATTCGTGAGCGCCACGCCGCGCAGGGTGGCGTACCAGTAAGCTTGAATGTAGCCCGGTATGCCGGAGGCGTCCGAAAGATAAATTGGCCGGTGGGTGTTGGCGAGAGCTGGATCAAAGATGGCTGTCGGGTAATCAGCGTCGAAGACGTGCAAACGCCAGGCGGACTCGGCAGCGGCAGCATACCGCCACTGAAACAGCGCGGCTTGAACCAGGGTCAGCATCGCCAGGGCAATCAAGATTCGGCGACGCCAATTCGTTTGCAATAGCCAGTCGATTGCCGGAATTGTGAGGACTAACAGAAAGACGGGGACGGGCGAGAGATGCAGCATGTGAAATGTCTCGGCCGTCAATGATGCCGGAATGATCGAGACGACCAGTCCGTAACAAATGAATGCGCCCCATGGATCAAATCCTTTTCGCCACGCCAACAATACGCCCACGAGCGCGAGCGCGCTGGTCGCGGCCAGCATGAACTCTGTTCCGTGAACATGGGCCATCTGAAATTCATTCGGATCGCCAGTCATGAGGAGACGCCACGGATTAATGTTCGAAGCGTAATGGCGCAGAAAATCGATCAGCCACTGTCCGGTTGAGCTTTCCGATTTGAAATAAGTGATTAGCGAGAACCGCGCGGTCAACGCGCCGGGATTTCGAACGTTGAAGATCACGAGCGGCGCGAGCGTCACGGCGTACGAGGCCCACGCGGCAACCAAACTTTTCCAGCCGGCACGTCGAATAAACAGCACCAGCCCGAGCGCCAGCAGCGGCGCCAGCAGTCTTCCGATCGAATAGGTGTAGGTCAGCAGCGCCAGAGTTAACGCCAGCGGGATCAACTCGCGCCAGTTCCATTTCACCGTTCCCGCAGCTCGATGAACGGAAAGCAGAAAGAGCGCGAGCGCCAAAGGATAGAGGCTGACTTCGACCACGACGCGGCTCAACTCAAACAGCCACGGTGTCAGCAGCGCGGAACCAACAACAAATAGTGCGACCGTGCGCCGGCGGGTCAATCGAAACGCAAGTAAACCCAGCAAGGCAGCGGTGACCAGCCCTGCGCACGCGCTGAGCAAACGCGCCCCGAGAATGCTGGGGCCGCTGACGCGATAAATTCCGGCGAGCAAATAGACGTAAACAGGATTTTTGTATTCACCGAACGCGCGGAAATACAGCGGCCACGCAATTCCGAATTCGTCGTGACCGCTTCGCGCGATTGCCTGAGCGTTAAAGGCGATCGAAGATTCATCGATGAAAAAACCGCGCGGGTTCGTCTTCAGCTTGCGCGTATAGAGAACGAAACCAAGAACGCCGATGAGCACTAAGGCGATTGGCCATCGATGGCGCACAAAGAAGGTTTGGCTCGGTGATGCCATTCGCGGGAGGAAGGGTTAACGAACGTCCTGACGAAACAGGAAAACGGAATTGCCGAAGACGGCTTCGGGCACGCGGTTGCGATACTCGGCGAAAATATTGACGCGTTCGGCATCAGTCAAACCTGCCGTCCTGCCAAAATTAGCGGGGATGGTCGATCCGTTCAGATAGCTCGCGCCGACGGCTATGTAGCGTGATCCATGGGCCGCTTCGAACTTCGAATCAAGCGCATCTACACGGTCGATGCCATAGTGATGCAGCATAAAGAATCCGCCTAAGGTTGCATCGGTCACCCGGTTCTCGCCGCGCGCATGCAGATAAGCAGCCGTCGCTCTTAGATCATCTCCCCACTCGACATTTGAATCCGACAAGTACCACCAATGCGGTGCGCGGCTGGCGAGCTGGTTCATGTATGAGATGTGATTAGGAAAGACGCGCACAGCCTCAACGCCGATCCATGCAAGCATCACGATAGCGATCAGCGCACCCACGCGACGAGCACGCCTTAACTTGATCAACCGATCCAGGAGTGCTGCCGAGGCGATGAACAAGAAAGGATACGCGGGCAAGTAATAGCGTACGCCGATATCTATGTGGCTGAACAAGAGAAAGATTGTGTAGATGACGAAAGGCACGATCAACCAGGCGAAGCGCCAATCCTTGTGGCGGAGAATCTCGTACGAAGCCCAGGCTAACGCGGCGAGCGACAACAAAAGAAAGGGCACGGTCGTCTTGAGTGCGAAGGCCACTGGGAAGTAGTACCACCAACCGGTCTGGCTATACATTCCCAGCAAGCTGGCGTAGTGGCCGGCACTGTTGTGTATGAACTGAAACAAGATTCCGAGAACAAAATCTTTGGGTAACACCCACGAAAGCGCACGCGTCATATTTTCGAAAGCGCGTGGATGTGACGTGAAAGAGTCGTTTATCCATTGCACGTCCGCTGCTGAGAGGGGCGGATGATTGAAGAAATAAGCTGCGTTGACGAGGAAGAGAATCGCCACGAGAACCAGCGATGCGTGAAGCAGAGTCCGTCGCGCATCCGGGCGTGCAGCGCGCCACCAGAATGCCGCGAAGTACGCCGCCAGCACCAAACCGACCAGCAGCATTGAATACTTTGCCAGGATCGCAATCGCGGCTGCGGTTGCCAGCCAGGCAGCCCGCCGCCAGTTACGCCGCCGGTTGAACCGGTAAAGAGCAATGAAAAACAACAGGTAGCCGAAGGCCGCGGGAATATCAGTCTGAACCACCCGACCATGCCCGAGCACCGTCGGTTCAAGGGCAAACAGTGCAGTGGCGATTACGGCAGCGCGATCGCCGAACAACTCGCGCGCAAACCAGAACACCAAAATACCGAGGGCTACGGTCAGCGCAATCATTCCCGCTCTGGCCCAGAAACCAATCGTATCGAAGCGATCGAAATTGTTTTCCCAAAAACTATCGTAGTAGGCCCACCTTGCATCCGGCGATCCGGGCGGCGCCGTTATCTGATCGGGCCGCGCTTCTTCCGGCTGCACGAACAAGAGTGGCGCGCCTGCGATCAGCTTTGACAGTGGCGGATGTTCGTTAACGAGTTGGAAGTTGCCGGAACTCAGGTGATAGTATGCGGACGGTATCATAACGATCTCGTCGACGGTGATGCTCTTGCGCCAAATTACGGCGAACATTTGCAGAGCCATCACCAACAGCAGCGTACCTGCACAGCAAGCTGACGCATGAACACGCACGAAGCCGACCGCGCCGGCGAGAATTTGCCGCGGCTCGAAACGGACGAAATCTGTGGCCGGTGAAATCTCCTGACTGAATGATTGGTTCATCCCGTCCCCACGTGAAAATAAAAAAAGATCGATTGGCGGCCGTCCCAGTTACGCTCGCTCCGATACTCTATTTCATCACTCCGATTTTGAAAGGACATGTGCTGTGTCCTGGTGACGGCATCCTGCAAAACGTCCCGTTTCGCGTGGCCGCGGCCCAGATGATCAAGGCCGGTTACTTGCCGCTCTGGGATCCTTACATTTTTAGCGGCATGCCTCTGCTGGCCGCGGCCCAACCCGGAATCCTTTACCCGCTGAATTGGTTCTACCTGATTTTTTCGCCGGCCGCCGCGACCAATTTCATGGTCGTGTCATCGTACATGGTCGCGGGACTCGGAGCATATCTTTATGCCCGCCGGATCGGCACATCAGTAAGCGGCAGCATGTTGACGGCGCTGGCCTGGCAATTCAGTGGCGCCCTCGTTGGTCAAATCGCGCACATCAACATCGTTCATAACTCGGCAATGCTGCCGTGGTTGTTATGGTCGATCGAAGCTTACGCGCAAACCGCGAAGCTCAGGCGCGGCGTCTTGATCGCCGGGCTGCTCGCCCTGCAATTTTTTGCCGGCCATCAGCAGACGTTCGCTTATTCACTAATTCTGATCGCCGCCTACGCGGTTACCATGGGTCTCTCGCATGAACGACTGCGCCAGCGTTATCTGTCCACGCTGATGTTCATCGGCGCCGGTCTGATGCTCGCAGCCGTGCAAATCCTACCGACGTTCGAACTACTGCGCAACAGCCTTCGCGCCACGGCCACATACGATTTCTTCATTTCGTTTTCGATGCCGCGGCGTTTCGCCATGACGTGGCTGGCGCCATACGTCATGGGCGGCGGCGATGGGAGATTGTTCGCGGCGCCATACGTTGGTCCGCCGTTCTATCAGGAGATGATCGGCTACGTCGGTCTGCTGGCCCTTATGCTGGCGATCATCGCCGTCTTAATCAAGCGTGACACAGGAACAAAGTTTTGGATGATCACCGCCGGGCTGGGATTCTTTTTGGCGCTGGGCGGCTACGCGCCTTTGAGTTTCTACAAGTTGATCTATCACGTGCCGGTGCTGAACCTGTTTCGTGTCCCGGCGCGGCATTTGATGGAAGTAGATTTCGCGCTTGCGGTGCTGGCCGGGCGCGGGTTGACCCTGCTTACCGGCGCGCGACAAGAACTCCGCACCAAACTGATCGTCGCAAGCGTCGTGATCTTTGTGCTGGTGGCGACACTTCTGACCGTGACGTGGTTGAGACCGGCGGAGTTCAAACTCGGGCGCACCGCGCCGATTGATTTGCTCCACGCTCCCGAGTTGTTCATGCCGCTGCTCTTGGCGGCAGCGAGCGCAGGTGCTCTCTGGTTTTTCATCCGCAACCAACGTCGAGGAATCATCGCCATCTTCATCGTGCTTATTCTTGATCTGACTGTATGGGGACAGACAAGTGGTTGGTACAACGTTAGCCCCAGAGTCGGCGACGAGTATTGGCACGAACCGGAAACTGTTCACCTGTTGAAGTCGTTGATGAAGAATGACAAATCGCCGCAACGAATCTTGACTGCGCCGCACACGTTCGATCCCGCGGTGGCGCCGGTGCCGCCTTCAGTTTCGCATTCGACGGATTGGGTTTTGTGGACGCAGCCCGACGTTTACATGCTCCACGGATTTCAAAACGCGGCCGGTTACGATGGGTTTGGCCTGCAGCGTTATAGCGATTTGGCGGGCCGGATGAAGGTCTGGGGCGAGCTGACGGATCCCGACAGCACGCTGCGCGGCCCGAGCCGCGAAATTGATCTTACGAACGCGCGCTTTCTCGTGTCGATGCGAACGCAATCAAAAGCGAAGCCGGATGCTTCAATATTCGATCAGTTCGCCCGTGCGTCTGAGCAGTATGGCGGTTTCTGGTTCGCGGCGACTGATCTGTCGCTGCCCGCGATTGCCAAAGAAGGGCGCGTGGTCTTTTCGAACCCGCCAATCGACATTGATCGAATCGCGTTGATGACCAACCTCGCTTGGTCCGAAAATATTCCCGACAACGTCACAGTCGCTCAACTGCGATTCAAACTGGCGGACGGTGGAACGGTCGAGTTGCCAATTCGGGCCGGCGCGGACACGGCCGAGTGGGCGCATGATCGGCCGGACATCAACGCGCGGATTCGCCATCGCCGGGGGGCGGTGGCGACCAGTTACCTGGTGAACGATGCGAGCAGTCATTATCAAGCTCATACTTACCTCGCATCGTTGCCTCTGCCACGACTGGCGAAAGTGATCGGCGGCGAAATTGTGCTTGAACAGATTCCGAGCGCACCTGATCTCACGCTCAGCGTGTTTCGTATCTCGTTGGCAAACTCAACCAAAGGCGAAACGTACGCGCTGCGTCGCGATTCCGTCGCGGTTGAGCGAGCCAACGGTTCGGAGAATTCGCCCGCGGCAACCTCGGCCAACGCACGTTGGAAGCTGGCCGCGGAAACAAAGTATGCGCAGATTTACGAAAACGCGCGCGCGTTGCCCCGCGCGTGGCTGACTTCCGATGTGCGCGTGCTCAATGAGCCATCGATGCTTGAAGTGATTCGCACCGGCAAATTTCAGGATGGAACAAACTGGGAGCCAGAAAAGACGGCGCTGGCGGCTTCCGCTATCGACGAAAAACAAACGGGCGAATTCAACGGCAGCGCCACAGTGACGAAGTACGAGCCGAATCGGATTGCCCTGGACACAAAAGCGAACCAGGCTTCAATCCTAATCCTCAGCGAAAATCATTATCCTGGTTGGCGCGCGTACGTTGATGGACGATTCACTGACACACTGCGCGTCGATTACAACTTGCGCGGTGTGGCGTTACCCGCGGGCGAGCACAAGGTAGAATTTTTGTATCGACCGAAGTCCGTATTGATTGGAATGGTCGTGTCGATCGTCGGATTGGTGGCACTCGCCTTCGCCGCGCCGGTAGTGAAGAGAATTAGTCCGCAGATTACACAGATTGCGCAGAAAGAATAGCCACGAAAATGCACAAAGGGCACAAAAAAAGAAAGAGCGCTTGTCCTGAATTCCTTTTGTGCTTCTTGTGCCTTTTTGTGGCCAACTCTTTAATCCGTGTAATCTGCGAAATCTGCAAATAGATCCTATGTCAATCTTTGCGACAGCCCGTCACGTCGAAAATCTCGCGAACTGCTACTTCTATCACACGATGGAATTGCCCGGCCTGGGCGTGCGGCACGGCCACTGGGATTTGCGTGGCCGCTTCGCCGATTATGTTGGCGGCATTGAGGTGAAAGGCAAATCCGTCCTCGATATCGGCACAGCAACCGGGTTTCTAAGTTTCGAAGCTGAACGCCTGGGCGCGTCGCGCGTTGTCTCGTTCGATATGAGCGACGTGCGACAACAAGCGTTTCTCCCGTTCAAAGACAAACTCTATTCTCGCGAACGCGATCGATTCGTGCAGGAATACGGAGCTGAGATTGATCAGTGGAAGAACGCGTATTGGTTGTGCCATCGACTGCTGAATTCCAAAGCGGAAGTGTTCTATGGAAATGTTTATGAGCTGCCGAGCGAACTCGGTGAGTTTGATGTGGCGATCGCCGGTTCAGTCCTCGAGCACCTGAGCGATCCGATCACGGCTTTGAGTTCGATTGCTCGGCTGACGAAAGAAACCATGGTGGTCGTGACACCGCTCCTGGAAACTGAAGAGCCGATTGCGGAATTCAAAGGCCGCGCGAACAACCCCGAAGGCGATTTCACCTGGTGGCATTATTCGGTCGGCGTGTATCGCGAGGTGTTTGGGATGCTGGGATTCTCGATCACAAGAATCACCACGGCTGAATATGTTTACGATTGGGACGATCGGATGGAGCGTCGCTCAACGATCGTGGCGGTTCGCGACTGACTTAATCACTTCACTACCAAGGCATGCTGCGCCGTCTCTGATCCTAAATCCTCAAACCACGCCAGATGCTCTGACACGAGGTCGAAGACGAGGAGGTAATTCCCCGGCGTCTCAGGCGCGCGCACCGCAATCTCAATTTCGGCAGAATCACCCGGAGCGACGTCATGAGGCAGGAAGGCGCCAGCGTGATACCAGGCTATGGGTGCTTCGCCGGAGCTGAGCACGTGCGCCGCGAGATGCACGGCGCCTTCGTCACCGGCGTCTTTACCGCGCAACCAAATTGCGTAGCCCGTGTTCCCAGCGCCAATGCGGAACTGCAGAACTTCGCCCGCCGTGGCTTGCGCAGGTCCGGAAAGAATTGTGCGCCGGCTACTCAGCTCGCTGAAGCTGCGAATGTACGGATA
>JACXTT010002055.1_pt1 | contig 32380 bp, 33 predicted proteins | sample 9270951 | NCBI WGS metagenome assembly JACXTT01 (sample SAMN15532306, study PRJNA645909) | rock metagenome | isolation source: weathered quartz diorite | place: Puerto Rico | collected 2017-06-21
GGCTTGACGGCATCGAGAAAGGCGTCGGGTTCGGCCGGCAGATCGCGCTCGAAGAGTGTTTTGCCTTTGGCGGAAAGGACGTGCACGAACATCGACCTGGCATGCAAATCGACGCCGGCGTAGAATTGGTGGGGTTGATTGTAGTTCGGCATGGCTGGCCTCCTTGTAGGTGACGGGTCGTCCTGATCCCGCATCGTGGTTGCCGGCGCTCCGGCGTCGGCTGAAACTTCCACGCTAGGACCGGGAGCAATCCCGCGATCCTTTTTTACTTTGGCGACAGGCTCCGACCCGTCACCCGCGAGGACATAAGAAGTATCCAACCGATGAAGCTGACGCGGGCCGGCATGTCGGCTTTTCGTGGCTTGACGTCGCTCCAGCCGGCCCCGCTGCTGAACTTGGTCGTTCGGCGGCAAGATTTGGAGGTTCTATGAGAATCTGTGGGTTCGCCTTTTCCCTTGTGATGATCATTGTTGGCTCGGCGATTGCTCAGCCAGACGAAGCTACCAAGAAGGATTTTGAACGTATTCAGGGTACATGGACGGTCGTGAAAGATCTAAACGGGGGCGGCTTTCAAGACGGTACCGTCTTCGTGTTTCGAGATGCGAAATTCGGAAGCGCTATTGTATTTAAGTCGATCGCATTCCAAAGAAGTTTCCACTACAAGGACTTCAAACTTGACGCAACAAAAAGCCCTAAAGAGATTGAAATGACCGATGACAAAGGCGAAGTCTATAAGGGGATTTATGAGATCAAAGACTATACATTGAAAATCAACATTCGAGGCGGCAAGAAATTTGAGCGACCAAAGGACTTCGAGAAGCAGAACGACGGCTTTGTTCTTCTCGCGATGCGTGAAAAACCGTAGCTATGGCAAGTGGTGCTATCGGGTGTAAGTTGCCGAACCAAGCGCAGCAGACCGACTGCGGCCCATGTTGTGTTTCCGAGACATTAAGCTCAGCGAGGGCCGCGGCGGCTGTACGATAACAGGAAGGAGGCAGCCATGATAGAAATGACCGAGAAGCAAATGCAAGCGATGGAAGCTCCGGAAGCCATCCCGCCGCGCATCGTGAATCCGCGGACCAAGGAAACATTCGTCTTGCTCCGCGTTGACGAATACGAACGCCTCAAGGAAGATCAGTACGATGACAGCCCGTGGACGAGCGAGGAACGTCATGCCCTCGCCTGGGAGGCGGGCAAACACGCGGGGTGGGACGACATGGACGAATACGATGATCTCCCGGAGAAGCCATAAACCGGGGCGATGTGATCTTGGTCCGATTCCCACACCCGTCTGGGATTCGTGGGAAGAAACGGCCCGCCGTGGTGGTGCAGGCGGACACCTATACGGGCGTCGTCAGCACTGTGGTCGTCGCCGAAATTACGAAGAATCTTGCGCTAGCTGCGGATCCTGCCTGCCTGTTAATCGACGTGAGCACCCCCGAAGGAAAAGCCACTGGTCTGATTCACGATTCGGTTCTCTCCTGCTTGTTGCTTGCGACTGTGGATGCCGACAAGGTTGCTCAGGTGCTCGGCTCGCTGTCGGCACCGCTGAAGCAGAAGCTCAATGACTGCTTGAAAGCGGGCCTCGGCATACCCTGAGCGCCGGCGGCCGAACCGTCTTATGGCCTCTCCGACTTGAACAAAAACAAAACGGACGCTCCCGGCATCGACTAACGATGTAGGCTTTGTTTGTTTCAAGCCCTTCGGCGTCCGGGGACAGTCTTTCATGCGGCATCGCTTTGACCAATCCAACCGAAGTGGTCGTGTGCAGTGGGAGCGGCGGGGATCAGGCTTGGGTCGATGGCGGAATGCTTGGCGGCGGTGGCGGTGCCGCCTCTGCCTGATCGGGCACGCGATGGGGCGGAGTTTGCATGGCTCCGCTCCATCTTCTCGCATAGTGTAGGAACATGACAATCGACGACTTCATTTGGCCCGAGGAGAGAGTCGAGCACATCGCTCGGCATGGCGTTACGCCTGCAGAGGTGGAGGAAGTCTGTTTCGGGAAGTCGTTGGTACGACGGGCGAAATCCGAAGGAGACAATCCGGGTATATTATATCCAGGGACAAACCGCATCGGGCCGTTACCTGTTGTGCGTGGTGATACGAGTCCCTGACGGCAACGGGTATCCCGTGACCGCGCGGGACATGACTGCCAAAGAAAAACGCCGCTTCCGAAAATGGAAAGACCGATGAAGAAATCAAAAATTCCCACGACGGATTCCATACAAAAATTGGCCGAGTTTTGGGACAACCATGACTTGACCGACTTTGAAGACCAACTTGAAGAGGTTGCCGAACCAGTGTTCGTGCGAGGCACCGCGATCAAGGTGTCTCTCGAAGTCCGTGAAATCGAAGGGGTCGAGCAAATGGCCCAAGCCAAAGGCGTCTCGCGGGAGGAGTTGATTCGCGCGTGGGTCCTGCAAAAACTTGCTCGTCGAAACAACGCCCGCCCAACCAACGGATGAAGCTGCCGGGGCCGCCATCCTGGTTTCGCGCGGCAGGAAGGTCTTGCAGGCGGCCCCGGCAGCTTATCCTTTTCGTTCGGCCACGAGGCTCACGGCGGCGACCGTCGCGATGAAAGCAGTGTACCTTCAGCCCGGAGGACTTTTGCAAATGAGGAATGTACTCACTGCGCTTTGGGTCCGCCGCATGAGCTTGATCTTAGCCGCCATGGCGCTGCTGCTGCCTTTTGCATCTCTCGTCCCTGCCAGCATCAGCTATCCGGTGTTGAACAAGGCGGTACGTGTCGCCCTCGGAGTGAACGAACAGGACGCAGTTCCTTAATGCGTGGCGGGCGAGCCCAAACGCCGAGCAAATTGCTGTACGGCGGCATTACGTGAAATCAGCGTTCAAAGTCTCACCAGCCGCCGCAGCAGGTGAACTCAAACGTTCGGCGGCAGAACTGGTCACGGCGATGACTGCCGTTCGCGCAACGGAGTTCGTAGATGAAACGACCGCTTTGGGTAGGGTTTGCCTTGTGCGTTCTCGTTGCGCATGGTTGCCGCCAGCCAAGCGTGCCGGGTACCTTTTCGGTCGAAGCCAAACTTACCGGAGCGCCGGCGGAAAAAGTCCCCGGTGGGGTGGTCACTCTCGTGCCTGGAGAAAAAAACAACGTCGAAATCACCGTAGCCTACAAACGAGAGGCAGGCGCAGCAGCCAAGCTTAAATACGAAGTGGAAGTCGAAGCGCGTGGAGAACTCAAGCTCTCGCCCATCTCGGCGACCGGCTGGAAGATCGAAGAGAACCTCAAACCCGAGGCGGTGGGGCATACATCTACCAAGGGCTTTATCGTCGAGGTTCCGGCTATGCCAAAGTCTGGAGAACAAGAAATAGTTGTAACGATTACGCCTGAGCCAGGAGAGCAATGGCGTTCAGTGGTGAAATTCAAAGTCAGCCGATGAAGCATGGCCGCCAAACCAGCCGCTGCAGATGTAACGCCGATCATTCGCGTTGACGCGATTTCTCGGAAGCAAAACAACGTCCTGATGAAATGTGTTCTGCATGGCGCCATCGGAGAGCTATTCCACGCGAAGGGACATGACGATGAAATTCAAGCGGTTTGCATGGTGCGCTGTTTTGTTGGCGGTGTGGCTGATACCTTGCGTTCACGGTGGCGCCGACAAGAAGAACGTCGCCAAGGCGGGCAAGGCGGCCACGGCGTTCGTGGAAGTGAAGATGCCGCGGGGCATTGCTTACGGTTCCGCGTTTTGCGTCCATTCTTCCGGCCTATTCATCACCAATCTGCACGTTGTCGATAAAGCCCAATCGATCAAGTTAGTCATGAGTCCCGGAGAGAAAGCCAAGAAGGTCTTGACCGCGACAGTGGTTCGCAGCGACCCCGAGGCAGATCTCGCTCTCCTGCGCGTCGACGGCAAGGGCTTGCCGGTGCTGCCCCTTGGATCGGACGAAGAACTCACCGAACTGGCCGAGGTGATCGCCTGCGGATTTCCTTTTGGTCAGTCCTTGTCCATCGACAGGCAAGAATACCCCGCCATCAGCGTGAACGCTGGCAAAGTAACGGCCCTGAGGAAGAAAAACCAAAAACTCCATCTGATTCAAATTGATGTCGCGCTGAATCCGGGGAACTCCGGTGGGCCAATTCTCGATCAGGAAGGCAAGGTCGTCGGAGTCGTCGTGGCCGGTGTCCGAGGCTCTGGCGTCAACTTCGCAATTCCCGTGAGCAAGCTCCACTCTTTCGTGGCAAGCCCCGAGATTTCCTTCAAGCCGCCAACATTGACCCGCACGAACATGAACAAGCCGATTGCCTTTGAGGCGAGGGCCGCGTCGCTTGTTCCGTCGGAGAAGCCGCTCGACGTTGACCTGGTCTTGCGCCGTGGCGGCAGAAACAGCACCACGCGTCTAAAGGAACAGGATGGGGTCTTCCGTGCCGAGGTGACACTCGTCGCTAACGACGATGGCAAACGGCTTCCTCTTGACTGCACCGTGGAGTACGACGATGGCAACGTCGCCGGATCGGTCGAAGACCAAACTTTCAAGAGCGGCGACGAGTCAGTCAAGCTGAGCGAGGTGCGCAGCATCGCGTTGAAGAAGTATGCCACGGTGCTTCTTGTCAACGGCAAGACCCTCCAGGGCAAGATCACAGGCCTGGACAGCCTAACCCTTCAGCTGGGCGGCAAGAAGATCGCCTTCGATTTAAGTAGCGCTGCCGAGGTCAAATTCGCGGCTCCGAGCGTCTTGATCTCATGCACCATTATTGTGTCCAGAGCCGGCAAGGAGATCGGACGGCTGGAAAGATTCATGACCGACGAAGCGCAATGGAACAAGCAGTTCCTCTGCGACATGATGGAATTCGACACCAAGGTTGGCTACGGCCAACTCGGCAAGGCCGGCAAGTTAGGATATGGCGACAGCGGGCCCAGCACGCCGGTCCTTTTCAACGGGGGAAGCGCCCCCAAGGCCCTCAGCTTGCACGCCGTGTCGAACGGCTCCGCCACGGTAAAATACCGCTTGGACAAGAAGTCGTCCGTCTTCAAGTCGACCATTGGCTTACACGAGTCAGAGGAGGTAACCAAGACGCCTTTGACATTCGAAGTCCTGGGCGACGGGAAATCGTTGTGGAAGTCCAAGGTAATTAAAGGCCCGAGACAAACCGACGCATGCCTCCTGGACGTGAGCCAGGTCGATGTCTTGGAGTTGCGTGTGCATTGTCCGGGGGATTTCCACGCGGCCAGGGCAATCTGGTTCGATCCGCATTTGCTGTCAAATGCAACCGGGCGCTAGAAGCCGGAAAGGCGGTCGGAAGTAGCCTGGAGAGCGTCACCGGCCTCAAGGTTCACTACATCGACAACGTAATTCCTACCCCTTCTTTTTCAACTGCCGATCAAACCAATCCACGATCAGCACAAAGTCCTTGCCCGCATCCTTGAAGTCATGCCCGCGCCCCTTGCGGACGACCAGCTCCGCCGTTACGCCGGCGGTCTTGAAGCGGGACATGATCAGCTCGGCTTGCTGGAGCGGAACCAGGAAGTCGGCGTCGCCGTGGATGATCAGGGTCGGGGCCGAGTCAGCGGCGACGTGCGTGACCGGCGAGATCTGGCGGGCCAGCTCCAGTCTTTTTTCATCGCTGAGGCGCTCCAGCATCTTCGTTTTCGGGTCGAATTCGCGGACGTCCACCACCACGCGCAAGAAGGCGAGCGTGCCGTCGGGGGCGAAGGCGTACTTGTCCTTGGCGCCGTAGTTGAGGAAGTCGGTCGGTGGGAAGAAGCAGGCGACGGCTTGCACCTTGCTGGGGACGCGGTCGATCGGATCGAGGGCCTTCGGGTTGCCTGCGGCGCCGGCGGTGCCGAGCATCAAGGACAGGTGTCCGCCCGCGGAGCCGCCGGTGATGCCGATGCGGTCGGGGTCGATGTGGTAGTCCTTGGCGTGATGGCGGATGAAGCGGACGGCGCGGTTGACGTCGGCGATCGCCTCGGGGATGGTGAACCTTGGCTGACTGGCGTGGACCACGGCGAAGACGGTGTAGCCGCGCTTGATCGGCTCGGCGAGGAACTGGCCGAAGAGGGACCCGCTGATGGCGTTGGGATCGGAGACCCAGCCGCCGCTGACGACGAGGACGATGGCTGCCCCGTTGGCGTCCTTCTTCGGCGTGAACACGTCCATGGTCAGGGCCGTGCCGAACTTGCGGCCATAGATGACGTCCTTGGTGCGCGTGGCGGGCAGGTCCTTTACGTCCTGTGCCGATGCGCCAATCGGCAGGACAAACGATACGAGTGCGGCCAACAATAGCTTTTGCATTGATATCTCCAGTGTAGTCTTTTCGTAGGGACAAGCTGCCAGCTTGTTCCTGGTTGCGAACGGGACAAGCTGGCAGCTTGTCCCTACGGGGCGAGCGCGGTCCGGAATGTTGGATCGTCCAGCAATTGCCTTGCGAGCAGCTGGTATCCGGCGGCCAAAGGATGACTCACATCCGCGTACAGGTCGCTCGGCAACGCCGCCGGCGCCAGGTGCGGAATGTCGTTGGCCGTCAGCCAGGCCGTGATCGTTCCCTTGACTTTCTCATAGCGACTCTTGCTCGCCGGAGTCAGCATATGCTCGTTGAACGGCCCGACCAGCACGAAGACGCGATTGCCGCGACTCTGCAAAAGGTCCACGACGTTCTGGAACGCCTGCCATTGAAGCGACTCGTCCATCTCGACCCACGCGAAGCCGGCCTTCGTCTTGCCGGTCTTGAACCAGGGCAATTGCAAATGGCGAAGGGTCTCGTCCGTCGCGGGCAAGCCGCGCGTCAAGGGCCCGAGCGGGTTGTCGTAGGGATGCTCCAGCGTCCAGGTCGGGATATCGTTCTGCTTGTAATAGGCTTGCTGAAGGTGGTTCGTCCACTTATTGAAGGACAAGCGCTGCCCGACCAGGATGCTGAGGCGCGGCGAGATCTCGTCCTGGTAGCTCGGAATGTGCCGGATAAACTGCGGCACCAGCTTCGGATGATTGAACTGGTTGACGCGCTTGTCGTCGCGCAGATCGGCTTGCAGCGAACTCAGCCAGAGGGGATTGCATTCGAGCACGACGTTCATGTTGCGGACGCTCGCCGCGAAATGTTCCACGAGGCCGCCGAGCGCGAGGGGATGAGCGCCGTCAAGGCCAAGATTGGCGAAGCGTTCCGTGCCCGCTTGCTTGTTGAGGTAGTGCGGCAACGTCTCGTCGCGCTTGACGAATTCGCCCCAGATGACCGAATCGCCGATGACGGCCGTATCGTACCTCTGCACCGCCAGATCGACGTAGCGCTCGTAGAGCCAGTAGTCCTGACTCAAATCGTGCGGCATGCGATAGTCCGGCTCGAGCGGGAATGCCTCGAATTGCTTCCAGATCGTCGATGACACCAGGACGACGACGACGGCGAAGAGCGTGATGCCGAGCCATTGCTGGCCGGTCAGGCGGATGCTGTTCGAGAAGGCGATGGGTTCGGCCGCCGGGATCGGCGGTTTCTTGATCGTGATGTGTTCGTTCATGATGGACCTCGTCAAGTATCTCAGGGATTCGGAGTACCTGACCCCTGGGCTTCAAAATTGAAAATAAATGAACTGCTTGCTGCTCGCCTGGGCGATGATCAGCAGGTACACGATCATGCACACGGCCAGGCCGACCTTGACGACGCTCGATTCGAGCATCTGCTTGAGCGGCGATTGGCTCGTGTACGCCAATTGATAAATCCAGACGGCCAGCACCAGGACGGCCAGGAGCAGTGGGAAGTTCGGGTCGAGTTTTCCGGTCGGCATGTCCCAGCCGGTCACGAAGATGCGCTCGACGATCAGCGACGCATTGTCCCAGCGCGGGGCGCGGAAGAAGATCCACGTAAACGTCACGAATGTGAACACCGCCAGCTGCTTGACGAAGCGCGGCAAGCGCTCCTTGTAGAAAAACGTCAGCTCCAGATCGCGGGTGGCGCAGCGGCCGACGGCGTGCAGACCGCCCCAGATGATGAAACCCCAGTCGGCCCCGTGCCAGACACCGGAGATGACCATGGTGACGAACATGTTGCGATAGGTTTCCCAGAGCGCGCCGCGGTTGCCCCCCAGCGGGAAGTAGACGTAGTCCTTGAACCAGGTCGACAGGCTGATATGCCAGCGAGCCCAGAAATCGCCCAGGCCTGTCGCCGTATAGGGGTTGTTGAAGTTGAGCATCAGGCGAAAGCCCATCATTTCGGCAATGCCGCGGGCCATGTCGGTGTAGCCGGAGAAATCGAAGTAGATCTGCCAACCGAAGGCGACGGTGGCGACGATCAGCGCCGGGGCCGACTGCGCTTCGAGCAGGGCCGTCAGATGCTGCGAGTTCGGGTCGCCATAGATCTGGTCGACGTACTTGGCGAGGTAGTCGGCGAGCGCGACCTTCTTGAAGAAGCCGACGAGGAAAAGCGACAGCCCGTCGGCAACCTGCCGGCCGGTGATGGTAGGCGTGCCTTGCAACTGCGGCAGCAAATTGCCGGCGCGCTCGATTGGCCCCGCCACGAGCTGCGGAAAGAACGACACGAACGTCAAAAAGCGGATGAAGCTGCGCTCGGTCTGAATCGAGCCGAAGTAGGCGTCGATGGTGTAGCTCATCGACTGAAACGTGTGAAACGAGATGCCGATCGGCAAGATGACGCTGGCGAACAGCCAATCGTCCGGAGCGCCGAAGAAGCTGAGCATGTAATTGGGATAGACGGACGGATCGGGCAGGTTCATGGACAACAGCGCATTGATGTTCTCGGTGATGAAGCCGGAGTATTTGAAATAGCCGAGGAAGCCGAAGTTGGACACGAGGCTGATGATGAGCCAGAGCTTGCGGGTGCTCTGCTTGCGTTCCATGAGGAGGACCATCCAGTAGTCGATGGCCGAGGTGCCGAAGAGGAGGAGGAGATACCAGGGGTTCCACCAGCCGTAGAACGTGTAGGAGGCGATGAGGAACCAGATGTTCATCAGCTGGTTATTCTTGCGCACCAGCAGATAGACGGGAAAGACGACCAGGCAGAAGGCAAGGAAGACCCAGGTGTGGAAGAGCATGATTTAACCACGGATAACACGAATGGCACGGATGAAGAGGATAAGGAATGTCTTGTACTTGAGAGTTTAGCGGACTACCCGTTTCCAGTCGAGCTTGGCGTTCTTGAAATTCAAGAGAATCGCTAACCTGAGACCGGTAATGTTCAGATTGCCGATCATCTGGGCAATGTGTGTGTCGTGAAAACCGGTAACGACCTTCGGGTCGGCAATGACAAGATCATCGACGCTAAGGTCGGGCACGAGCGTGCCGATGAGCTGACCGTCGTAATGTACGGGGAATTGCTTCTGTGGATCGACCTGGTGTCCGCGCTTCTGGAGTTCAATCACCAAGGCACGCTCATAGATTTTTTCATCTAGGCCCGGCCGCAGTGAATTGAGTACCGTCATCGCGGCTCCGATTATTGATTCACTTAACTCTTTATGTATCAGTTCGTGCTCCATGGAACTCTCCAACAGCACCTGGATGCCTTAGGTATCTTCCCTATTCGTGCCATCCGTGAAATCCGTGGTTAATTATTCTTGCGGACGCAGCGGAAGCCGATCGCATCGGGCGCCAGACATGCATCGGCGAAGCCGGGCTCCTCGCCGAGGCGATACGACGAGCGGGCGGCGTCGCCGGGCGATTTCCACGCGCCGCCGCGCAGCACCTTTTGGCCCCCCTTGGCGGGGCCGCGCGGGTTTTCCTCGGTGCTGTCCTTGTAGAAATCCTTGTCGAAGATGTCATTGCACCACTCGGCGACGTTGCCGTGCATGTCGAACAGGCCCCACGGGTTGGCCTTCTTTTGGCCAACGGGATGCGTCTTCTTGCCGGTGTTATCGACGAACCAGCCGAAATCGCCGAGCTTGCGCGCGTCGTTGCCGAAGGAGTAGTCGGTCGTCGTCCCGGCCCGGCAGGCATATTCCCATTCGGCTTCGGTGGGGAGACGATAGCCGTCGGCGTCGAAATCGCACTTGGCGGCGTCCTCCTCGTCGTAGCACGGTTTCAGCCCCTCGTAGCGCGACCGGGCGTTGCAGAACATTGCCGCCGCTCGCCAGGAGACGTTGTTGACCGGCAACTCCGCGGCCTGAATCGGCGACGGATTGGACATCGCTTCGTCCTTGCCGATTTTCTCCCACACCGCCTGCGTCATCTCGGTCTTGTCCATCAGGAATGAATCGACCCACACCTTGTGTACCGGCTTCTCGTCGGCCCGGCCGCGGCTGCTCCCCATGTCGAAATGGCCGGCGGGAATGACGACCATGTCGATGCCGCTCTTGGTCGAAATCGTTTTGGGCGGCTCGACAGTCACGTCTGGCTTACTGTTGTTACAGCCGGCGCCGAGCAAGAAAAGAAAAGGAGCCACGGATGAAACACAGAACAAACACGGATAGGAATACCTCAACATAGCAGCAGCTCCCCGCGCAATCGAGTTCACTCTTGTTCTTTTCCGTGTTTCATCTGGTTCTATCCGTGGCTGAGAATTAGTCTTCCTTCTTGCCTTCCGGCGTCTTCCGCGCCGCCGCCACCACGACCCAGCACGGCTGCTTGCACGAGCGTCCGTCCGTCGTGATCGCGACCCAGCGGTTCCGCTTCTTCGCGTCGGCCACGCACACATTCCAGCCCGGCGCCTCGACGCCCGGGAACTCCGGCAGCCAGCCCTTCAGGCTCCGGGTCTTGAAGCGCGGGCCCTTCGTGAACGTCAGGTACTTCATGTCCGGCGACCAGGTGATGTGGTACGTCTCGATCGGGTCCTTGCTCTCGACCACATCGATGATGTTCGTCGCCTTCGGCTCCGGGCCGGCGAAATCGAGGTCGGCAACGCCGGCGCAATAGTCGCCGTGGCCCCAGCACACCTTCTTGCCGTCGGGGCTGATGTTGGGCCGGCAGCCGGACAGCTTGAGATCGTAGTACTTGTCGCCGTCGGCTTCAATGGCGAGGATGTTGTGGCGAAAGCCGAGGGCGCCGTGCACGGTGGCGACGAACCATTTGCCGTCGGGCGACCAGTTGAGCGTGTAGAGGTGCAGCAGCTTGTCGTTGACGTGCTGTTTGGTCTGCTTGGTCTTGAGGTCGTAGATGTACAGCCCCTTGGTGGCGGTGTCGGAGTAGGTGAATTTCTCGAATTCGCCTTTCATGTAGGCGATCTTCGTGCCATCGGGGCTCCAGCACGGCTCACGGCCATTGCCGGCGACCTTGACGCGGCCCGAGCCGTCGGAGTTCATGAAGTAGATGTTGCGCACCTTGGCGGCGTCCTTGCCCTCGTCGGCGACGAAGCAGATCTTCGACCCGTCCGGCGACGGCTTCGGATAGAGTTCATCGACGTCCTTGGTGTTGGTGAGATTGACGGAGCCGGACCCGTCGGCGTTGCAAAGGTAGAGCTCCCAGTTGCCGTCGCGATTGGTCTCGTAGACGATCTTATGCTGGTAGCCCTTGAGTTCGGCGAGCAAGTCCTTGTCACCTTCGGGACCTTTTTCGTGGGCGAAGGCCTCGCTGAGAAGGAAAGCCACAGCAATGACGGCCAAAATTCGGATAGCGAGAGACGAGAAAGTGCGACTCATGAAGACACTCCTATGAAACACGCGTGCCCCAATTACCGTGCGGATACTTGTGAATGACGCCAATAGACAAGCTCGCCAGATGGGATAACATTACCCCAACCCCAATTCTCCGCCCACCTGGATTCTGCAAAACGCCTGAGTTTAGGACATCGACCACCCCAATGCTGCGAAAGCTCGACCGTTGCCAGCAGGAAATTCATCGTCGCCTTTTTGTCGGTGCGGGTGTACGCTCCGTCGTATACGATTTCCACCAAATTGCTAACCAAGCGGCGGAATTCGACTTCATCTATTCCTTGGTCTCTCAGGATCGCGGTTAGGTCGGCAGGAAAAGGGTCTCCAAGACCAACATGGACCAAAGCGGGCGCCGCTCTTTCCCAATCTGGGAACTGAATCTCATCGGGACCGATGAATTTCCACATGTGATCAAGAAATTGCTTTGTTTCAATGCCATCATCCAGGCCGTGATTCTTGCACGCGCTAGCAAAACAACGAAGGGCGATAGCCAACCGCCCGCGAATTGAAATTCCACGAACTCTAACGCGGAAAAAGAAGCGGGACCAGATATTCATGTCAATCCGCCCAGTTCTCTAGCTTCAGACCGGGAATCTGTCTGAAGTGCTTGAGATTCCGCGTCACCAACGTCGCTCGATTCGCCAAGGCAATGCAAGCGATCAACAAGTCGGCGCGGCCGATCTTTCGATATTTCTTGTCTGCATTAAGGCGACCGAATTCTGCGCCAACGGTTTAGTCTATCTCAACAACAGTATATTTGGCCAGAGCGGCTTCCGTTTGCTTGAGCCGACCTTGAGCTTTTTGGAGCTGCCCGCTATCCGCTGCTTTGAGGATGGCATCAAATCGCCCCTGCAACACTTCGATCCTTGAGATGATCGAGGTCACGGGAAGCTCCGGCACCGTGCGCAGTCGCTCCGAGACACAAGCGTGTCCATCGAAGAGAAGAAACGTCAGGATATCCGTATCCACCAAGATCATTCTTCGTTCTCGGTCATCGGGCGACCGCGCTTGCGGTATATCTCCTTCAGTTCATCCATCAAGCACGGATCATCTTTCAACGCACCGATAGTCGACAACACCGCTTCCCGGCTCCCCGGCTTCGGCGGCGTCTTCAGCCAATCCTGGATCGCCGACTTGAGGAACCGCCACTCGCGGCCGTACTGCCGGCCCGGCAGAGCCTGGTCGTGAATCAGCCGTAGGATTTCTGCCTCCGAAAAGCGCAAATACGCCGCGGCTTCCGCCAGGTTGAAGACCTCCGCAGACGACACCGAACCGTTGGCGGACGCTGCCGGCACTGGCGCCGACGGCTTCTTTCGTGATTTGGTACGAACTTGCGACATATTGAATCCCTCCCACCTCATTGTACCGCGTTCCGCCTATTCGTCCCCATGCCAGTCCGGCAACTGGTTCGAGCCCTCTTTCGTCAGCGCCACGAAGTCGTCCTCGCCGTCGACGCGCTGCACGCAGATTTGCCACGGGCCGTCTGGCGTCGGCGCTCGGCAGAAGAGGATCATCTTGCCGTCGGGGGAATAGCGGGCGTCGTGCTGGATGTCGGCGCCGAAGGTGAGCTGGTCGGCCCCCTTGCCGTCGATGCCGACTTCGTGGATATGGCCGTTGACGGTCTGATAAAGGATCTTCTTGCCGTCCTTCGACCAGGCCGGCGTGCAGCAGGCCTCCTCGGTCTTGAGCTGGGTCGGCTCTTTGCCGTCGAGACTCAGAAGGAAGATGCGGATGTCGCCGGTATGTCGGCTGGCGACGGCGAGGCGTTTGCCGTCGGGGCTGAAGGCGGGGACGCCGCAGCGTTCCCACGTTTTCGGAGTGAGGAGGCGTTCCTTGCCGGCGTCGAGATCGCGGACGAAGGTCTGGTTATCGTTGATGAAGACGATCGATTTGCCATCGGGAGCCCAGCTCGCTTGGGAGCCTTTGGTGACGGACTTGGGCGCCGAGCCATCGCGGTTCATCTGCCAGACTTCGGGGAAGCCGCCGCGCAGCGTAGTGTAGAGGATGCATTTTCCATCGGGGCTGAAGCGCGGGTCGGCGTCGGCGCCTTCGCTCTTGGTGAGCTGCTTGGCGTTCTTGCCGCTGGCGTGCATTGACCAGATTTTCGTGCTGCCGGAGCGATCGCTGACGAAGATGATCGTCCCCTTCAGTGTTGCGGGATCGACCTTGCCCGTGGCCGGCGGCGGCGGATCCTTGGGCTTGTCGATCTTCTTTGCGATGCCGATCGGCTTCTCCACGGGACTCGCTGGGAGCGATTTGCGACTCGGGTCGTTGTCCTTGAAGCGCACGCGCCGGAAGCCGTAGCTGTCGGCGCCGAAGCAGGCGTCGGTGAACGAGGGGAACTCCTGGTGCCGAAACGCGGCCCGGCATTTCGTCGCGGTTGAATCCTTGGCGCCGCCGCGCAGGACGCGCATCTTGCCGCTCACCGGACCAAGCGGATCTTCTTTTGGGCTCTCCTTGTAATAGTTTTCGCCGTACCAATCATTGCACCACTGCCAGACGTTGCCGTGCATGTCGAACAGGCCCCAGCGATTGGGCGCCTTCTGCCCGACATGCTGCGTGGTGCCCATCGAGAGCGGCGCGTACCAGGCGTAGGTCGGCAGCAGTTTCTCGTCGTCGCCGAAGTGATACTTGCCCGTACCGCCGGCCCGGCAAGCGTATTCCCATTCCGCCTCGGTCGGCAGCCGATACCCGTCGGCGGCGAAGTTGCACTCCCAGGTGTCAAGGTTGTAGGCCGGCGTCAACTCATCCTGCTTCGAGCACTCGTTGCAAAATCGCACCGCGTCGGTCCATTGCGTCTTCTCGACGGGGCACTTCGGGTCCTTCCGCTTCGACGGATTGACCCCCATGACCTTCGTGTAAAGCTCCTGCGTCACCGTGTGTTTGTCGATGTAAAGCGCGCTCACGGAAACATGGTGCGGCGTTTCGTCCTCCCGGCCAGTGGCATCGCCCATGCTGAACGAGCCGGCGGGAAGCAGCAGCAACTCGCCGCCCGCCTTCGATTCGACGGAAGGGAGCGATTCGACATTGACATTCGGCCGGCCGGGATCGGGGCGACGGCAGCCGGACGAAAAAACAGCGGCAGCCAGTAGCGTGAATGAATAGGCTCTGAGTCTTGCTTTCATTTCTTCATTCCAGAAGAAGTTGTGGTTTCGCGATCGTCGGCATCACATGCCGCACCATTGTCCTCGACGTGCCCCTTTCCATTCGCGCGTCAACTCATCATCGGGAAGGCATGGTGAAGCTCTCGATGCTTGGTCCGGCAAGTCCATGGTCCTCCAATGCCCCTCGAGCCCGGTTTCCGTTGCGTTCTAATTCAACCAGTTCTCCACCAGAAGGCCGGGGACTTTTTGAAAGTCTCGCAGGTTGGCGGACAAAAGCAGCGCGCGATGTACCAAGGCGATCCAGGCAATCTTGAGGTCTTGGGTGCCAACGCGGATGCGCGACTTCTTCAGATGCAACAGTCTGTCTGCTGCCGACGTATCAAACGGCATGACCGTCCAACGCCGGAAGAATTCCATCATCTCGGCGAGACGCGAATAGAAAACGACCTGGCGATGGAAGTCACGTTGCCGATGGATCTCAGCCATCCAGCCGCGCATTTGTTCTTCAAAACTGATAATGGTCGTCGCGACTGGTGAATCCTCGGCGCTATCCAGGCGCTCGGCGAGGAATCGACAGCGCGGATGCTCAGCATAGCGAAGAACGGAAAGATGGTCGCTGTCGAGGAGGATCATTTTTTCGCTCGCGCCTTGAGCTTGGAGCTACGCCGCGCACGCCGACGGTCCGCCTCACGCAGAGCGCGGGCGGCGGCGTCGATTTTCTTCATGACCGCGTCGCCGCTAAACATGCCCACCGTGCTGCGCCAATCGCTGGCAAGCGTGCCATCGTCGCGGGCGGCTTGTAATTCCGCCATCTGCCGTTCAAGTGTCGCCAGGCGTAGGCGCAGGGCGTTATCCGTCATGACCGCAATCCCCCTCGAAACATGGATGTCTGGATTCTATCGCAGCAGGCAAAAAAAAGGAAGACGGCTACCGTCTCCAGAAGCGGCGGCCACGATGGACTTGCCCTGGTACCGCTCGTCCGCCTTGCGAAGTTGGCAGTATGCTTCATGCAGTTCGAAAGCTGAAAAATCAGCCTTCGGTTTCGCGCACCCGAGCATAAGGCAGGTGGCGATTGCCAGATTGACTAGACGCATCGAGGAACCTCATTCGATATCACATCACTGCCGCGCCCCTTCGTGCCACGCCGGGTTGCGCAGCACTTCCTGCGTGCGGTTGCGCAGCTCCGTCGCGATCGGCGCGACGCGCGCGTCCAGGGCCAGCCGGATGCCCGCGCGTTGACGCAGCGTCCGGACCACCCAGCGCAGCTCGCCGGATAGTTCATCCTGGTTGTCGCCGATGATCCACAGGGCATGCGTGTAGGCCTTGCAGCGCTCGGCCGCGTCGGGGCCTTCGTAGTCCAGGACGCTCTTGCGAAAGTCCGCGTTCATCTTGGCGACGTGCGCCGGCGTCTGGATCTTGTCCTTGCGGATCGCGAACTTCACCTCGATCTCCTGCGTCAGCCTATCCATCTCGTCGATGAAGTCGGCCAGGTCCGGATGCGCCTTCTTCTGCTCCGCGAGATACTTGCGCGTCTTTTGGCCGAACGCGACGTAGTCGTTGATGCGGCCACGAATGTGCGTGACAAAAATGAGGCCATCGTCGAGGGTCTGCTTGATTTCGTCGCGTTTTTGCTTCTGCTTTTTCTCGGCGTAGATCGGGTTGAGAATGTCGCGGACGCCGCAGGTTGCCTGGCCCTTGTATTGCCCTTCGTGCGCTTGCACATCGAGGATGTGCTCGCACGGGCCGACGCCGAGGGTGTTGCGCATCACGTCCACGACGCTGAAGGCATCGAGCGGCGTCGCGCTGACACGGTGGATGGGGTAGATGAGGGCGGGGCCGTTGAAGCGCAGGAACTTACCCTTGATCGGTTGCACGAAGCCTTGTCCGTCGGCGTCGCTCCAGGCGGGATAAGTATACGTGCCGAGGACGGTGTTCCAGCGTTCGCGGCTGGCGGGGAAGGTTTCCTCGCCTTTGCCGAGCCAGGTGGGACGGCTGTAGGTGGTGTAGCCGCGCTCTTGCAGGAGCATTTCCCAGCTATTGGTGAGGTCGCCGTCGCGGCTGAAATCGACGCGCCACTGCGCGGGAAAGGGCATCTTCCAGTCGAGGTTGATGATCTTGTCGGCATCGGCGGCGGCGATGTGGCGCGAGTGCCAGATCTGCGGCGCCTCGAGGAGAGCAACCCAGACCTTCTTTTTCTCGAACCCGATCTCGGAGCCGGTCACCTGCCGCTGTTCCCCCTTGCCGGCCAGAGTGATCTTGACGTCCTGCTGGCGGTTCTCGAAGACGCACATGGCGAGGGCGTCGCCGTTGCCGATCGGGTGCAGCACGAAGTTCTCGCTGGGGAGATCGACGGACGCCAGCGGCAGCTTGGTGGCGTCCATGGTGATGTCGTCGGCGAAGAAGTCGGGCAGGACGACAAATCGGCCTGCGCATTCGACGCGCAGCCTGCCGGCGCCGGCCAGCGGTTCGACTTGTACGGAGACGTCGCCCTTCTTGAGGCGGAACTTGGCGGCGAGCGAGGCGCCCTTCGCGGTCTTGAAGGATGCCTCCAGTGTCGCGCTTCCCTTGGCATTTTCGATCAGGGCAATGCGTTCGACCGAAACGGCCAATTCTCCCAGCGCCGACTGCAAACGCAGCCGCAGCCGCGCCGCGGATCCATCGAACGTCACGGCATGGACATCGACGGCAGCTTCCTTGCAGCGCAGCACGGCGGCGATGCGGCCGTTGCTGACGACGGCATCCCCCTTGAAGGCCTTGGCCGTCGCCTCGAGCGGAACCCATTCGTTCTTGCCGGTGAGCCGTAGGAGCGCTGGGGCCGTCTCGACGGTATCCCACACGGCAATGCCGGTCTTGCCCTTGGTATCGCCGCCGATGGCCACGGCTGGCAGCGCGAGAAACAGGAACGCCAGGTACGTGAATCGACGCATGAGAAAACTCCAAATGGCGGAGGGAAACGTACCTGCGCATCGTAGACGTCCGGCCGGGTTCAAGCAACTAAAAAAACGCGCATTACAAGCCCGTCGGTCATCCATTACCGATTTCCAAGGACGATTGCCGCGCCCGTCCGCCCGGCCGCTCGAGATTCTATTCATGGTCCTTGAACCCAGGCAGGTTTTACCGACAATGGCGGATAGGCATTTCCCTCACCTTTTCCGGAGGCTTCCCCATGGTTCGCCGTTACCTCGCAATTCTTGCCTTGGCCGTCGGTTTAGTGCTGTGCGCCGCGGGCGCCGCGTCGGCGCAGCAATCGAAAGGTTTGAAAGACAACCTCGCCCTGGGAAATCCCAGCGGCGCCTCGAAGGACCCCAAGAAAACCCCGAACAATTTCCTGATGGACAAGGAACTGTTCGCCCTCTCCTACAACAGCAGCACCGGCACCCCCAACTGGGTCAGCTGGCGGCTCGTCAAGGATGACATCAGCGACATCGAACGCAAAGACGATTTCCATCCCGACGAGGAGTTGATGGGGACCGGGCTCGTCCAGGTCTTTCCGAAGGAGTATGACCACGGCGGCTTCGATCAGGGGCATATGTGTCCCAATGGCGACCGCGACGTGGACCGAGAAAGCGCCAACAAGACATTCGTCATGACCAACATGGTGCCGCAATCCGCCGCGTTGAATGAGCAATCGTGGCGCCTGCTCGAGGACCATTGCCAGAAGCTGGCGGGCGCCGGCAAGGAATTGTACATCGTTGCCGGGCCGTTCGGCAGCGGCGGACATGGCGTCGTCAAGAAAAGGGACAAGACGAAAGACAACCCCCTGACGAAGGAGAAAGGCAAGGTTACCGAGATCACCAACGTTTTCAAGACCGCGATTGGCGACAGGGACCGCATCACGGTGCCGGCCCAGTGCTGGAAAGTCGTGGTGATCCTTGACCACGATCCGGCCACCAAGAAGACCCCGGCCCAGCGCGTGACCAAGGACACGCCGGTCATCGCCGTCGTCATGGCCAACGACATGACGCCGAAGAAATGGCAGGATCATCAGGTTTCGGTCGCGGAGGTGGAGAAACTGACGAAGTTCAAGTTCTTCCTCGAGGTGGAGAAGTCCGTGGGCGACGCGCTCCGCAAACGGCCGCCCGCCCAGGCGCGAAACTTCGACGCGCCCGCCCCGGCGCTCGCCTACCGTTTCGCCGATGTCCTTCGTTTCGCCGCGACCGAACGTCTATCCCTCCTGAGGTAGCCATGGATCGATCCGTCGAACAGGCCCTGCGCGACGCCGCCCAGGGCCTTTCCTATCGCAGCGAGACCCTCGAATCGTTCGAGGCCTTCACCTGGCCCAACCAGGGTGACCTGACGCCAGAATGCCTCCGCGCTCTGGGCGGCCATCCCGCCGACGCCAGGGTACGGCCCACCACGCTGGTGAGCTTCTTCGAAGTCATGACCACCGGCAAGGACTGGCATCGAGCTGCCGAGAAGGACGAGGTGCGCAGGTTCCGCGCTCTCTTGCAGCTCCTCCAGGAGCGCCTGCAAGACCCCATCGTTTTTCGCGTCGGCGAAGTCGAGGTCACTATTCACATCGTCGGCCGCACTCCCGATGGCAACTGGGCCGGGCTCACCACCTGGGCCGTCGAGACCTGATCGCACGCCGACGTTTTTCTCAAGATTTTGTTCGACGCGCCGGACCGCAACCGGCACAATAGCCGCTGTTCACCTCACTACCTACCGAGGGCATCCCCATGATCGTCAGCGGCTTCTCCGGCAATGAAATGTTCTGCCTCCACGAAAAAGGCTGGGCCCCCGGCAGCATCGTCGTCGGCAACAGCGTCCAGTCGCTTGGCTTCTTCGGCGGCATCTCCAGCGGACTCCGCACCATCGCCGGCGGCGAAATCGAAAACCTCACCAAGCTCATCACCGAGGGACGACACGCCGCCATCGAACGACTCGAAGATGAAGCCCAGGAGCACGGCAACCACGGCGTCTCCGGCGTCACCTCCGAACTCAAGCAAATCTCCGGCATGCAAGAATTCCTCGCCATCGGCTCCGGCCTCAAGGGGAAGAACTACCAAGGCGAGTTCTTCACCACCGCCTGCTCCGGACAGGACCTCTGGTGCCAGCTCGACGCCGGCTACGAACCCAAACACTTCGTCATCGGCAACGTCGCTTACGCCCTCGGCGTCACCCGCGGCATCTTCGGCTGGTTCCGCGGCGTCGCCGGCGGCGAGATCAAACAGTACTCCGACATGTACAACCACACGCGCCACCTCGCCCTCGAACGTCTCGAGAAAGAAGCCCTCGAACGCGGCGCCAATGCCGTCGTCGATATCCACACCCACATCATCCCCCTCGGCGCCGGCGCTCAGGAAATGCTCATGGTCGGCACCGCCTCGCATCATCCCGCCTTCGGCGACGACCTTGATCGCCCCGTCACCAGCGAACTCACCGGCGAGGAACTCTGGAACCTCGCCCGCATGGGCTACGCCCCCCTGCGCCTCGTCCTCGGCGTCTCCGTCTACTCCATCGGCCTGGCCGGCGGCATCGGCGCCTTCTTCTCCCGTCTCGCCCGCGGCGAAGTCGATCAAGTCACGCAGCTCATCTATCAAGCCCGCGCCAATTGCCTCGAACACGTCTACGGCGAAGCCAAGGCCATCGGCGCCGACGCCGTCATCGGCATCAAGGTCTTCATCTACGAGATCGGCTCCAGCTACGTCGAAGTCATGGCCATCGGCACCGCCATCAAAAAGATGGACGGCCTGGCCACGCAATCCAACATTCTCATCCCGCAAGCCATCATCCGCGACCGCGACACCTTCTTCGACGAGGCCCACCAGATGTCGGAACGGAAGCTGGAGCGGGAGTGACGGGACGGAGAGAGTGAAAAAGGGAAGGCCAGTGCTCCTCGTTCTCAAGCTCCGCTTGAGAACGAGAACATGTCTGCTGCCGAAATCGGGGAGGCGAACGATGACTTCTTATCGGCCTAAGCCTATTCCCCAGCGGGCGTCCACCGGGCTGGTGTGTGCCAAGTGGCGGCGACCTGGGGGCTGAGGTGGCGGTTCAGGTATGGGTTGCGCGAATAGTCGAAGAAGAAATCGCGCGGATAGGTCGCGGCGGGACGGGCCGTGTCGGCATCCAGAATGCCGACGGCGATGCAGGCCTCGACCACCAGCTCCGAACAGGTCCAGGTGTGATTGCCGATGCCGCGCGGCTTGCCCAGGAATTCCGTCCGCACGGGACCGCGCGTGCGGAACGGCGTGACCTGCAGCGGAAAGCGAACGATGGTGATACGCTGCTTGTGGACCGCCAGCGCGAAGGCGGTCAATTTCTCGGACTCTTCCTTGGTCAACGGTTGCCTGCGCCGGCGCACATAGATGTCACCGAAGTATTCCGGCAAGCGTTGTGCCAGCGGCGAGATTTCCACGGCCAGTTGCAGCCCGATGCCGCCTTCGAGAAAGCCCAACGACCCGTCGGGCAGGCGAAAAACGAGACCGCTGTGGGTCGGCGGCCCCGACCCCGTCAGGTAATAGGACGCCCGAAATAGCCGTTCGCCGGCGTTCAACAGCAGCAAGTCGCCCGGCTGCGGTTCATAGCGAGACGACGGAGCGCGGCGTAGGAGGTCGACGGCGAATTCAGGTTGCCAGAGATGACCGAAATTGGGTTGGCCGTCCTGCGGAGGTGCAGGCAAGAGGATGGCGCAAAGCAGCAGAGGGGCCAACGAGTGCATCGTACGACCATCAGGAGTTGCGAATCCAGGTGCACGCATTCCACAAGGTCGGCATTCGCCGTACGAAACTTGAACTTAAGCCGTCAGATTGAGGTACCTGGAGATTTAGCCGGCCGGATGGTCAACTTTCCTCGCTTCCAAGCTCCGCTTGGGAACGAGAAAAAGCGCATAGTCCGCCTCCGGTGGCGCAAAAGAAATGTCCCGCCGAAGCCCACGGTGTTCGCCCAAAGCACCATGAACCAACGAACGGGACAAATTCATTCTACGCCGTGGCGGCGCCGTTCGCAAGTGAAAATATCGGCGTAACGAAAACTCAGTCAGGATTTCTCGCAATTCCGAGGTGCGCGCTCTTGCCCGGCGTTTTTGGCAAGACGAGCGGCTCAAGAGTTTGTGCGTCAAGTGGTTCGACGTCGTTGCCAAGTCGCCACCTGGACCCGCTCACGGCAACACTGTCTCGCCCATCAAGAATCGGTCGCACTCGCGCGCCGCCCCGCGCCCCTCGTTGATCGCCCACACCACCAGGCTTTGGCCGCGCCGCATGTCGCCGGCGGCGAAGACGTTGGGCCGATTCGTCTGGTACTTGCCGTACTCCGCGTTGACGTTGTGCGTGCCGTTGGGGAGCTTGGCGACCTCGATGCCGAGCTTGTCGAGCAGTTGATTCTCGGGGCCGAGGAAGCCCATCGCGAGCAAGACGAGCTGGGCGGGCAAGATCTTTTCGCTGCCGGGAACCTTTTTCATGACGAATCGGCCGGTGTCGTCCTTGGCCCAGTCGATGCGGACGGTGTGGATCTCCTTGAGGTTGCCATTGGCGTCGCCGACGAATTTCTCCGTATTGATGAGGTACTGGCGCGGATCGGCGCCGAACATCGCGGCGGCTTCCTCCTGGCCGTAGTCCATCTTGTACACCTTCGGCCATTGCGGCCACGGGTTGTCCGGAGCGCGTTCGTCAGGAGGTTTCGGCAAGATCTCGAACTGCACGAGGCTCTTGCAGCCGTGCCGCATCGAGGTGCCGACGCAATCGGTACCGGTGTCGCCGCCGCCGATGACGATGACGTCCTTGCCGTGGGCGGAGATGAACCCCGCTTGCGGCATAGCGCTCGCATGGTCCACTGCGAGCGCTAAGCCGCCAGCGGCGGAGTCGAGCAGGCTGCGCGTGTTCTGCGTCAGGAAATCCATGGCGAAGTGGACGCCTTTGAGCTCGCGGCCCGGCGCCGGCAGGTCGCGCGGCTTGGTGGCGCCGCCGCACAGGACGACGGCGTCGAACTCGTCGAAGAGTTGCGTCGCCGTGTAGTTGACGCCGACCTCGCAGTTGGTGATGAAGTTGATCCCCTCGGCCGCCATGAGCTTGACGCGGCGTTCAACGACGTCGCGCTTGTCGAGCTTCATGTTCGGGATGCCGTACATGAGCAAGCCGCCGACGCGGTCGGCGCGTTCGAAGACCGTGACCCAGTGCCCGGCCTTGTTGAGCTGCGCCGCGGCCGACAGCCCCGACGGCCCCGAGCCGACAACGGCGACCTTCTTGCCGGTGCGGAACGGCGGCGGGTCGGCTTGCATCCAGCCTTCGTCGAAGGCGCGGTCGATGATCGAGCACTCGATGTTCTTGATCGTGACGGCCGGTTCGCTGATGCCCAGGACGCACGAGCCTTCGCATGGCGCCGGGCAGACGCGGCCCGTGAACTCCGGGAAGTTGTTGGTCTTGAGGAGCCGTTCGAGCGCTTCCTTCCACTGGCCGCGATAGACGAGATCGTTCCACTCGGGGATCAGGTTGTTGACGGGGCAGCCCGACGCCATGCCGGCGATGAGCGTGCCGGTATGGCAGAAGGGAACGCCGCAATCCATGCAGCGGGCGCCTTGCTGTTGCAGGGTAGCGTCGCCCAGGTGCGCGTGAAATTCGTTCCAGTCGCGGACGCGCTCCCTGGGCGAGCGGGCCAGCGGCAGCTCGCGTGGGAATTCCAAGAATCCGGTGGGTTTGCCCATGTCGATCAATCCAGTCTTACGTTGTACTTGCGAAAATCAATCTTCAACGTCGTCTTGCGAAAGTAATCTAGTCCCAGTAAGCCGTCCACACTGGCGCCGATTGGCAAAGTGTGGGCAACGACTTCGAACCGTTTGCGACGCTTTCCAAGCGCATCGAGCAGTTTGAGCATGATTTTTGGCACATGCTCGGTCGCGCTGCCGGTAGTCATCTGCACCTCACCAACCGCGTCACCCAACCCGTAACCCACGAATGCAAGCGACTCCCACCCAATTACGGTTGACGATGCGCCCGTGTCCAGGGCAAGGCGTACCGTGAGTTCGCCAGCAGGGCCCACGATTCTTGTCCTGAGGACGATGAGTTGCTCGTTTGGGTCAAAAGGATGGATCACAGGGCGAACTCCATGTTCTCGGGCGGCTTGCCAAAAAAAAGTACCGCAGCACGCTTTGGTCTGAGTTGCATTGCAATGCGATAGACCTCCGCGCGATCTTTGCTGTGGCACGCAACCTTGCCTTCGATAATCTCCAGATCCTTTGTCTGGACCGGATCGATGATCAAAACCCATTCACCGTCATACTTCTTCTTGATTTCCGCGTAAGTCGCTGTTTCTTGCATGAGTCACCCCGCTCACGAAGCTGGTTCGTACCGTTTTTCCAAGTCCTTTTATAGTTCTGCAAGCTTGCGAAAGTCTTCCACCGTCTTTGCTGCTGCTATCAAGGCGTTGATCTGTTCTACAAGCTTGACACCTTGCGCTAACTTTTGCTCGGCAAAGGATGAAACGTCAACTTCGACCGTCGCTACCACGACGGGTCTCTCCTTCGGCAGCGGTTGCTGGTTCGCCGTCAGCGATTCCAGGCAGCCTTCGATGCCGCCCTTGATGTTGGCGAGCGCCGTCTCAACGGCATCCCCTTCGCTAAAGCAACCCGGAATTGTTGGGCACTCGGCGACATAGCCGCCGTCTTCCAGATCTGGTGTCAGCAGGACCGTGAATTTCATGTCATTTCCCTCCCACCCGCATTGTATCATGCGCATTCTCCTCGAACGCTGCCATGATCGCTTCGTCATCCGACAGGCCGCCCGCCTTGAAGCGTTTCTGCGTTTCGAGAACGCGGCGGTAGTCATTCGGATACACCTTCACGAACCTGGGAACGTATGCCTCCCACAGGCTCAGGATTTTCCAGGCGCGGTCACTCTTGGTGTACTCGGCGTGTTTCTGGACCATCATGCGGACTTCCTCGATCTCGTCGGCGTCGTCGAGGGAGTAGAGCTTGACCATCTCCTTGTTGCAGCGGCGGTCGAACCCGCCATGCTCGGCCAGGACGTAGGCGATGCCGCCGGACATGCCGGCCGCGAAGTTCTTGCCGGTGGGCCCGAGCACGACGACCCGGCCGCCGGTCATGTATTCGCAGCCATGATCGCCGACGGCTTCGATGACCGCGTTGACGCCGGAGTTGCGAACGCAGAAGCGCTCACCCGCCAGGCCGCGGATGTAGGCTTCGCCGGAGGTCGCACCGTAGAAGGCGACGTTGCCGATGATGACGTTTTCCTCCGGAACGAAGGTCGAGGCCTTGGGCGGATAGACGATGATTTTGCCGCCGGAAAGGCCCTTGCCGACGTAATCGTTGGCGTCTCCTTCGAGCGTCAAGGTCATGCCGCGCGGCACGAAGGCGCCAAAGCTCTGGCCGGCGGAGCCGTTGAAGTGAAGCTGGATCGTGTCATCGGCCAGCCCTTTGGCGCCATGGCGGCGCGTCAGCTCGGCGCCAACGATCGTGCCGACGACGCGATTCGTGTTGATGATCGGCAGCGACGCCGACACCTTGGCGCCGTGCTCCAGAGCCGGTTTGCACAAGTCGAGCAGCGTCATCTTGTCAAGCGATTTCTCCAGCCCGTGCCTTTGTTTTTCGCTGCAGAATCGTCCCACCGAATCCGCGACCTTGGGCCGTTCGAAGATGTTGCTGAAATCGAGGCCGAGCGCCTTGTAGTGATCGAGGGCCTTGTGCTGATCGAGCAGCTCGCTGTGGCCAATCATGTCGGTGAGCTTGCGGAAGCCGAGCTTGGCCATGATCTCGCGGACTTCCATGGCGATGAAGCGCATGAAGTTGACGACGTGCTCGGGCTGCCCGGCGAACTTCTTGCGCAGGACCGGATCTTGCGTGGCGACACCGACCGGACAGGTGTTGAGATGGCAGACGCGCATCATGATGCAGCCGAGCGCGACGAGCGGCCCCGTCGCGAAGCCGAACTCCTCGGCGCCGAGGAGCGCGCCGATGACAACGTCGCGCCCCGTCTTGAGCTGCCCATCCACCTCGACCACGATTCGGCTGCGCAATTCGTTCAAGACCAGCGTCTGCTGCGTCTCGGCCAGGCCCAGCTCCCACGGGGCGCCGGCGTGCTTGATACTGGTGAGGGGCGATGCGCCGGTGCCGCCGTCGTAGCCGGAGATCAGGACGACGTCGGCATGGGCCTTGGCGACGCCGGCGGCAACGGTGCCGACGCCGACCTCGGCGACCAGTTTGACGCTGATGCGCGCGTGTTCGTTGCCGTTTTTCAGATCGTGAATCAACTCGGCGAGATCCTCGATCGAGTAGATGTCATGGTGCGGCGGCGGCGAGATCAGGCCGACGCCGGGCGTTGATAACCGAACCTTGGCGATCCAGGGATAGACTTTGTGACCTGGAAGCTGGCCCCCTTCGCCGGGCTTGGCGCCCTGGGCCATCTTGATCTGCAGCTCCTTGGCTTTGACGAGGTACTCGCTGGTGACGCCGAATCGGCCGGAGGCGACCTGCTTGATGGCGCTGTTCTTGGAATCGCCGGCGTCGTTCTTCCAGTGGTAGCGCGCGGGATCCTCGCCCCCTTCGCCAGTGTTGCTTTTGCCGCCGATGCGATTCATGGCAATGGCGAGCGTCTCATGCGCTTCGCCGCTGATGGAGCCGTAGGACATCGCGCCCGATTTGAATCGCTTCATGAGGTCTTCGACCGATTCGACTTCCTCGATCGGGACTGGCTGCCGGCCGTTGAGATTGAAATCCATCAGGCCGCGCAGCGTGCACAGGCGTTTGGCCTGATTGTCGATGAGCGTGCTGTATTCCTTGAAGACCTTGTAGTTGTTCGATCGGCAAGCATACTGCAGCTTGTGCACGGATTCCGGATTGAACAGGTGATACTCGCCCTCCTTGCGGAACTGGTAATGGCCGCCGACATCGAGCGTCTTGCCGTTGGTCGGGCGTTCGGTGAAGGCGGAGTCGTGGCGGGCGCGCACTTCCTGGGCGATGACGTCCATGCCGATGCCGGCGACGCGCGACGGCGTGCCGGCGAAGTACTTGTCGATGATCTCCTTGCTGATGCCGATCGCCTCGAAGATCTGCGCGCCGCAATAGCTCTGGGCGGTCGAGATGCCCATCTTCGACATCACCTTCAAGACCCCCTTGTCGAGCGCCTTGACGTAGTTGTGAATCGCCTTTTCGGCATCGGCCTTGGTGATGTGCCCCTGGCGGACCATGTCCTCCAGGGTCTCGAAAGCGAGATACGGATTGATGGCGCCGGCCCCGTAGCCGATGAGGAGCGCGAAGTGATGAACCTCGCGCGGCTCCCCCGATTCGAGCACGAGGCTGACCTGCGTGCGCGTCCCCTCGCGGATCAGGTGATGGTGTACCGCCGAGACGGCAAGCAAGGCAGGGATCGGCGCCGCGTTCGTGGACAGGGCGCGATCCGAAAGGATGATGAATTCGATGCCGGTCGCGATCGCGCTGCTCGCCTGCTTGCACAGCGCGCTCAACTCGCGCTCCAGGCCGGCGGCGCCTTCCTTCGGATTGAATAGCATCGGCAGCGACACCGACTTGAACCGCCCGTGCGTCGTCGCTTCGAGCTGGCGCAGCTTGTCCAGCTCGGGGTTCAGCAGAATCGGTGAACTCAGCCCAATCTGCCGCGCGGACTGCGGCGTCGGGTCGAGCAGGTTGTACTCGCGGCCAATCGTCGTCTCCATCGACATGATGCAATCTTCGCGAATGCAATCGACCGGCGGGTTCGTCACCTGGGCGAAGAGCTGCTTGAAATAGTTGTAAAGGAGCTGCGGCCGATCCGACAGCACCGCCAGCGCCGCGTCGTTGCCCATCGAGCCGATCGCCTCGGTCCCGTCGCTCGCCATCGGCGTCATCAGGATGCGCAGGTCCTCGACGGTGTAGCCGAAGGCGTGCTGCCGTTTCAGCACGGTGTCATGATCGGCCGCGTGTGGCGCGGGCACGTCGGGCAGATCCTCGAGATCGACCAGGTTCTGCTCCAGCCATTCCGCGTATGGCTTCTCCGCCGCCATGCGTTCCTTTAGTTCTTCGTCATCGATGATGCGTTGCTGGGCCAGATCGATCAGGAACATTCGGCCCGGCTGCAATCGGCCTTTCGACTTCACCATCTCCGGCGGAATGTCGAGCACGCCGACCTCGGACGCCATGATGACCTGATCGTCGTGGGTAACGTAGTAGCGCGATGGCCGCAGGCCGTTGCGATCGAGCACGGCGCCGATGCAGGTACCGTCGGTGAAGGCGATCGACGCCGGGCCGTCCCACGGCTCCATCAGGCTTGAATGATACTCGTAGAACGCCCGCTTCGCCTCGCTCATGGTCGCATCGCCCGACCAGGGCTCCGGGATCATCATCATGACCGCGTGCGGCAGCGATCGGCCGGTCATCACCAGCATCTCCAGCACGTTGTCGAACATCGCCGAGTCGCTGCCGGTCTCGTCGATCACGGGAAGAATCTTCTTGATGTCGGGACCGAAGAGATCGGAGGCGAGCAGGCTTTCGCGGGCGTGCATCCAGTTGATGTTGCCGCGCAGCGTGTTGATCTCGCCATTGTGCGAGATGTAACGATACGGATGGGCGCGCGGCCAACTCGGGAATGTGTTGGTGCTGAAGCGCGAGTGGACGAGGGCGAGCGCGGTCTCCAGCGTCGTATCGAAGAGATCGGGAAAGTACGGCGCCACCTGCAAGGCGTTGAGCATGCCCTTGTAGATCAGCGTGCGCGACGACAGGCTCGGCAAATACACCACGTCCTTGTGCGGGATGCTCGACAGCTTGATCTCGCTTTCGATCAGCTTGCGGATGACGTAAAGCTTGCGTTCGAAGTAGAGCGGATCGTCGGGCCGCTTGGCTGGCAGGCCGCTGAACTTCTTGATGAAGAACTGGCGGATCATCGGCTCGCCGCGTTTGGCGCTGGGGCCGATGAGGTCGCCCTGGGCGGTCGGCACGGTGCGCCAGCCGATGACGCGCTGCCCCTCGTCGCGGGCGACTTTCTCGATTGTCTTCTCGCAGCGCGCGCGTGCGGCCGCATCCCGGGGCAAGAAGACGACGCCGACGCCGTAATCGCCTGGCGCGGGGAGCGTGAAGCCAAGGGACGGGGCCTCCTTGGCGAAAAAGCGGTGCGGCATCTGGATCAGGATGCCGGCGCCGTCGCCGGTGTTCTCCTCGCAGCCGCAGGCGCCGCGGTGCTCCAGGTTGCACAGAATCTGCAGCGATTTGCGCACGATGTCGTGCGACTTGCGGTTCTTCAAATCGACGATGAAGCCGACGCCGCAGGAGTCGTGTTCGTAGGCGGGATCATAAAGGCCCTGAGGGCCAGGTTGTTGCGTGCTCATGCTCATTCGTCCTTCAGATGGATTGTCCGAGCTCGAGCGCCAGTGCGGGAAACATCGCCCCTTCGCTGGCGCTCAGGCTCGGACGTGGCGATGCGTGCCGTTCTTGCGCTGGTGGCCGGCCTCCGGTTCCAGCAGCAAATCCATGAAGCGCCGGGCGGCCGCGCTGAGGCGATGCCCGCGGCGATGGATGATCGCCAAGGGCCTGGTGAATTCGCAGCCGAACAGACGCACGCCGACCAGCGTCCGCGCCTTCACCTCGCGGCGAATCGTCGGCTCCGGCAGGAGAGCGACGCCGGCGCCGATCGACACCGCCTGCTTGATGTTCTCGATCGAGTCGAACTCCGCGACCACCTCCACGCTCACGTCCTGATCGCGCAGGAACCGATCGACGCGCCGGCGCACGATCAGATTCTTGTCGAAGTGGACGTACGTCAATCCGTCCAGCTCGCGCGTCGGCACCGCCAGCCGGTTCGCCAGCGGATGCTTCGGCGAGCAGGCAAGAACCATCTCTTCGTCGCGCCAATCGACGGCGGCAAGGTGCGGCGTCTTCTTTGGATACGACACGAGACCGAGGTCCGCGGTTCCATTCATCACGCGTTCGTAAACGCGGTCGGGGTGCACATAGTCGATGTGCACCTGCGCCTTGGGCAGCTCCCCCTGGAAGCGCTGCACGTACTGCCCCATGTCGCCGAGGCCGACCGAGTAGATCGCCGCCACGGTCACGTTGCCGGTGATCGGCATCTGGGCGCTCTGAATGCGGGCCTCCAGCTCGTCGTACTGCTCGAGCAGAATCTTGCAGCCTTCATAATAGGTCAGCCCGAGCGGCGTCAGCTGCAATGGCCGGGTCGAGCGGTCGATCAGCTTCACGTTCATGCGCTTTTCCAGCTGCGAGACGATCTGGCTCACGGCGGATTGCGTGACCTCATGAATCTCCGCAGCCTGCGAGAAGCTGCGCTGGCGGACGACATCGCAGAAGATTTTCAGGGCTTCCAGTTGCATGGGATTAGTTATATCATCTGGAAAACTAATAGCAAGTGGAATGATGATCAATTTTTCTAATAGTATGGAAATGCAATCTCTGTGTTCGCGAATGGATGAAACGGCTCGATATTCCGCACGAATACCGCGACGAGAAGAAGTCGCCGCACACCTGGCATTCGGGCTGGGTGGTGTACGGCGTGACGTGGTTGATGGCGGGGAAGTGAGTTTTCCGGTCTTCGTTTAGCGCCCGCATGGCGCCGCGCGATCCCATGGCGCCATGCGGGCGCTAAACGAAGACATTCGGGCTCATGACGCCGTCAGCGCCGCCCGCGTCCGCTGCAACACCGGCGAATCGTTGCCGCCGGACCCCTTCAACCAGAAGACGCTGGCGGCCAGGAAGCGATTACGCCATTCTGGCGTCACGTGGTAGAAGTCCTCCAGCGACGCGGAGCTGAACTTGTAATCGTGCGAATCACTCCCCTTGGCGAAGATGAGCCGGCGCGCCGTCATCATCAGCGCCGGCAATTGCTCGCGGTGCGTTTGCAACAGCGCCAGCGTCTTACGGGCGGCGTTCAATTTGCTGGTGGAGGCGGTCGCGAAGATGTCGTCGATCGCCGCCTGCCCCTGGCCGGTTAACTCGCCAGGTTCGAGCGTATCGATGCGCGGATTGGCGGGGAGTTGGCCGCCGCGCGCGATCATCGCCTGTCGGAACATCGGTAAGAACGACGCGGCTTGCAGCAGCAGATAGCGGCGTGTCTCGTCATTGCCGGTCGTCTGGTAGCCGAAGGCCAGGGCGTTCATCGTCGTGATCGTGTGCAGGCTGACGATGGCGGGCTGTTTCATGAGCAACTCGCCGGCGGTCAGGAACAGCGCGTCCCAGATACACGACGGATCGATGCGGTCGTTCAGCTTCGCCACGACGGCTTCTGCCGCATCGGTCGGCGTGGCAGTGCGCAGGGTCGCCAGCAGTTCGGTGACGGCCTCGCGCGCGACCCGGCCGCGCTGCCAGTCGGCGCGGACGGTCGTCAGGCGGCGCAGGTTAGCGCGGCCCGGACGATCGACGTCGTGATCGCTGCGCGCCGGGTTGGCCTGGTTGCCGTGATCGACCAGAGCATAGGCGAGCGAGCGCAAGATCGGCTCGGCGTGGCGCCAGCCGATGGTGACGAGCGTGCGGTAGGAGTTGGCGACGAAGATCGCCTTGTGGCCGATGTCGCGGAAATCGCGCGCGCCGAAGCGCCAGAACATCTCGTAGGCTTCGTTCAAGCTGCTGATGCGCGCCAGCTGGGCGACGGCGCGGTCGGCGTTCTCGGTTTCCCAGTTGTCCATGGCCGAGCGGAAGTTGCGCACGGTCGCCTCCGGGGCGGGCAGGCGGTCGTCGGCCAGCACCGACATGCGCCAATCTCCCTGCGTCGCGTTGGTGGCTTGAGCGCTCTTGAAGTTGTCGAGCGCCCAGAAGAGGGGGAGCCAGCGGTCGCGGTCCTGGGCCGCCAAGCTGGCGAGATGGGCGGAGTTGACGACCAGCACGGAGTGGAACTTGAAGCCGACGGGCCGCGGCTGAATGCCGCGCACGCCGGCGAGCATCACGGCGCCGAGAAGCTGCTGATAGCTGGCGCCGGCGCGGATGCGCGTGCCGACTTCTTCGAGCAGGCGATTGCGGGGCGTGTCCTCGATGAGGCGAACCAGCGGCTCCAGGTCGGCCTGGACCGGGGCCAAGGTCCGCTGCACCTGCTGGGCCGATAGCGGCGGCAGGTTGTGCAGAAACGCGAACGCGCCAAGCTGGGCGGAGTTGGCCAGGAATTCGCGCCGGGTGGACATGGTGATACTCCGATCGGGAGAAGTGGATGGAGTTGCCGCTCGCGGCTTAGCGCTCGCAGCGAAATCTCAAGCATGAATCGATTGAATCAGCGAACGCCATGCCGCCAGCGGCGTCAAACAACCTCGCGCAAAGCTCGCCCATAGGCCTCGTTCTTGCGGACGCCGCGATAGATCATGAAGCCGACGACGCCGAGGGCCGTGTAGGGGACGCCGAGCATGATGTAGATGCTCTGGTTCATGGCCGCGGGAAATTCGGTCTGCTCGTCTTCATTGTCTTCCAAACTGGAAGCAGCGATGGCGTCGCTTCAGGCCGGGCATGCTTGCACCGTGCGCGGCGCCACCAGCGTCAACGCGACGATCAAGCAACCGGCAATGAACCTGAGCCATTTCATGAACGGGCCTCCATCTTTCTATTATATGGGATTGACGATGCGGCGGTCAAACCTGGCTGGCGGTGTGTGTAAAACTAGCAAGCGCACGGCAACCCACTCCGAGCCGATGTCTGTGTGTGAGGTTGTGTGTAAAACTAGCAAGTGCAAGGCAACTCATCTCGGGATCTTCCGGTGAATGCGTGTTTTGCTGTCAAGGTCGGTTGAGCTGGAAACGATTTTTTTCCTTGGCTTGTCCCCCCCGGACGTGAACTTCAGGGGCAAAATCTGCCATAATCCCTGGAAA
>JACXTT010002056.1_pt1 | contig 32366 bp, 28 predicted proteins | sample 9270951 | NCBI WGS metagenome assembly JACXTT01 (sample SAMN15532306, study PRJNA645909) | rock metagenome | isolation source: weathered quartz diorite | place: Puerto Rico | collected 2017-06-21
CGCGAAGGATATTGGAACTCCGGCGGCAAAACTCCGATCACGGTGTAGAGGTCCGGACCGAGCCGGATGGAGGTCTGCAGCGCATTCGGATTCGAGTGCAAATGCGTCTGCCAGAAGCTGTAGGAAACAACCGCAACCTTGGGGCCTCCAAACGCCTCCTCTTCTTTCGACGGCACGCGTCCCATTACTGGCCGGACCGGAAACACCTGAAAATACCCGGGCATCGGCCGGGCCGCGATGATGCGCACGGGCGCCTCGCCACCGGATGACGCAGCCGTGGCCGCGGGCCGCAACGTCATCGAGTCGCTGTAGTAGGCGCTGACCGCTTCGAAACTGCGAGCGGTCAACCCACGGCGATAGTCCTCGATCCGGGCGGGCGAGCTGAGCGTCTGCCGTTCCGCACCCTGCTGTTTTCGGTTGGTTTCCCAAAGATGATAGATCCGCTGGCCGGCATCGAACGGCATTGGCCGCATCAGGAAAGGATCGGCCAGAGCCAGAATCAGGGTCGCCGCTCCGATAGCGAGCGCCCCCGTGAGAATCACCGCCGCTGAAAACCCGCGGGAAGAAACAAAGAGAGACCGCAACAGGATCCGCATTTGGTCTTTCGATGCACGCCGCCTGCCGCTGTATTGAATTGATTCTATTGGATCGCCGATACAGGAGGCTGTCCGGAACCGGGACGCTTGGTGTCCGCATCCATGCTCCGTGCGCGCTCTACCAGTCGATCACCGAACCGTCGTCTTCGTCGTACTGCGTCAAATACGGCCGCGGCTCGCCAACCTGCGCCTTCAGATTGTCTTCGTCGATCGTGATGCCTAGTCCCGGACCCGTCAACAGCGGCCTGTACCCACCCACGACAGGAGGCAACGGTTTCGCCAGGAGATCCGTGTACTCGTTGTCGCCGCGTTCCTGAATCAGGAAATTCGGCACTGCCGCCGCGATCTGCAAACTTGCCGCCAACGAGCAGGGACCTTGCGGATTATGCGGCGCAATCGGCGAATAGTACGCCTCCGCCATTCCCGCGATCACGCGCAGTTCCGTGATGCCGCCCGCATAGCAAACGTCCGGCTGCAGGATCTGCGCGGCGCGCTTTTCGAGAATCTCGCGGAAGCCCCACTTGGTGAAGATGCGCTCGCCGGTGGCCAGGGGGATGTGGGTTTTCTTCGCCATTTCCGCCATGACATCCACATTCAGCGCCTGCGCGACTTCTTCGTAAAACCAGGGATTGAACGGCTCCAGCGCCTTGATCAACCGCATCGCCGTCGGAGGCTGCACCGCTCCATGAAACTCGACTCCGATGTCGGTTCCCGGCCCCATCTTTTCCCGCAGCGCCTTGAACCGCTCGACCACCTCGCCCACGAACAATTCGCCTTCGTTGTACTTGAACGGATAGCGCTTCTTGCCAAGCAACCGCGCCTTCATCGCGTTCACGCCCGTCTTCTCATTCGGGGTTCCATAGACACGAATCTTGTCGCGCGTATTGCCGCCGAGCAACCGCCACACGGGCGCGCCAAACACCTTGCCGGTGATGTCCCACAGCGCCTGATCGATGCCGCTCTGGATCGCGGTCTTGATCGGACCTCCACGATAGAATGCCCCACGCTGAATCGCCTGCCAGTGGAACGCGACCCGCGTCGGATCCTGGCCAACCAGATAGTTGCTCACCTCGAGCGCGCCGGCCGCGCAGGCTTTGGCGTCGTCCTTGAGCATTTCGCCCCAGCCCGTGACGCCGGCGTCGGTCGAAATCTTCACGAAGACCCAGGAATTCTTGAGTACGAACGTCTCGATCTTCGAAACCTTGATCTTGTCGTTCGGGCCCACCGCCGCGATCGCGTCATCGCGCACGGCGAGCATCGCAGCAGCCGCAGCCGCGGCAGGCGCTCCAAACAGGCCTTTCAGAATCGACCGGCGATTCATAGCACTTGAAGAGGAATAGGAAGGAGGAATTTCAGTCATGCGGTTCCGAAGGCAGTATATAACGTGTGCGATCTTCGAATGTTCATGCAATAATTAGCGTCAAAATGCCATCCAGGATTCGATCCGTGGACATCGCGCGAGGCATCGTGATGGTGCTGATGGCGATCGACCACGTTCGCGTGTACGCCGGCGTTCCCGCCGGTGGGCCTACGGCCGGCCTGTTTCTCACCCGTTGGGTCACGCACTTCTGCGCGCCCGCCTTCGTCTTTCTCGCCGGCGTTTCGATCTATCTGCAAAGCGAACGATCGCGCAACAAGCCGGGCGCTCTCACTCGCGGACTCATGCTGCGCGGGGCGTGGCTCGTTCTGCTGGAACTCACATTTCTTCGCCTGGCCTGGACCTTCAATTTCGACTTCGCGGACTACATGCTGGCCGGAGTAATCTGGATGCTCGGCTGGTGCATGATTCTCATGGGCTTGCTGGTGCGCCTGCCAATCGCCGTGAATGCGGCGTTCGGACTCCTGATCATCGCGGGCCACAATCTTACCGCAACCCTGATCGGCAATCCGCAGCACCTCTTGCAGTCCGGCGACTTTGCCTGGCTCTGGAAGATCCTTTACTACGGAGGCGCGATCGCGATCGGAGGCGCCCAGGAGCCGAACTTCTTCATCTTGTACTCGATCATTCCGTGGATCGGCGTCATGGCGGCCGGTTACGCCTTTGGACCGCTGCTGCGCTCGTCAAGGATACAGTCGTACATCGGCCTCGGGGCCATCGCAGCATTTTTGATCCTGCGCGTATTCAACCTCTACGGCGACCGGCCTTGGGTATCCGGCCAAGGATCACCAGACTGGATCGCCATTCTGAACACCACCAAGTACCCTGGGTCTTTCCTGTTCCTGCTGATGACCCTCGGTCCGCTGATCGCGGCCTTGCCGTGGCTCGAAAAATGGCGCGGCAAGGTTTCCGGCTGGCTCGAGGTCTTTGGGCGCGTTCCGATGTTTTACTACCTGCTCCACATTCCTCTCATCCACTTGCTCGCGCTCGCCATTTCCGCCGTCCGTTCCCCCTCGGCGATTCCGTGGCTCTTTGGCAACCACCCGCTGATGCCAGGCCGCCCACCGCAAAGCTACATGTGGAGCCTGCCTATGCTGTACCTGGTGACTGCGATAGCAGTTTGCATCCTCTACTTCGCCTGCCGCGGATACGCGGCATTCAAAGCCAGTCACCGCACCTGGTGGTTGCCCTATCTGTAACGGCGCCGCGAGGTGGTAACCATCGCCCGCCCGGTTGCGCCCGTACTAGTTCCGGACCAGCCCCCCAATATGTGGCCAAGAGATAAAATGGTCCGGGACGTGCGCAGGCGACGCTCCGCGCACGGAAAGGATCAAACGAATGTTATTTTCCAGGCGGGAAATGGGCCGCAGAATCGCGCAGATGTCTGCCCTGCCCATGGCCGCCGCGGCCGCGATTGCCGCAAACAAGAAGATGATCGATTCCAAGTTCGGCGGCGTGCAGATCGGCGCCATCACTTACAGCTTCAATCGCATCGCCAGCCCCGATCCGGAAGCCATCCTCAAAGCCTACGTCGAAGTCGGACTCGGTGAAGCCGAACTGATGTCGAACCATTGCGAGGCGCTGGCGGGAGCCCCGCAGATGCCGATGTTCCGCTTCCCCGGCGGCGGTGGACCCGGCGGTCCACGTCCCGGTGGCGGAGGCCGTCCGCAACCCACTCCCGAACAGCTCGCGGAACGCAAGGCCGCGCAGGAAAAACTGGCTGCGTGGCGCGCCGCGAACGGCAACGCCGCAAGCTGGAAGGCTGTAGCCAAAAAGTTCGACGATGCCGGCATCCAACTCGCGCTCCTGTGCTACAACATGCAGGACTCGATGAAGGATGAAGACATCGAGTACGGCTTCCAGATGGCCCGCGCGCTCGGCGTCAAAGCCATCACCACCAGCACCACGCTAACGATGGCCAAGCGCATTGCGCCGATCGCCGACAAACACAAGATACTCGTCGGCTATCACGGCCACGACGCCACCAACGATCCGAACCAGACCGCCACGCTCGAGAGCTATCAAACGCTCATGGCGTACGGTAAGTACAACGGCGTCAACCTCGACATCGGCCACTTCACCGCAGCCGGCTACGATCCGGTTCCTTTCATCAAGGAGCACCACGCCAAAATCACCAACCTCCACATCAAGGACCGCAAGAAGGACCACGGCCCGAACGTCGCCGTCTGGGGAACCGGCGACACACCCATCAAGGAAGTGTTACAACTCCTCAAGAAGGAGAAATACCCGATCCCCGCCAATCTGGAACTGGAATACCCGATTCCGGAAGGCTCCGACATCATCGCCGAGGCCAAGAAGTGCCTCGCCTACGTCAAGACTTGCCTGGCCTAGCAGCCAGGCGGCTACTGGAGATTTCACAACACACTATGGCACTATCGAGACGGTACTTTTTCTATGGAAGCCTGCTCGCCGGCGCAATCCCATCGGCGGGATTCGGCAGCACGGTTTCCCTCAAGTCGGCGGGCTACAAGTCGCCAAACGAAAAGCTGAACTTCGCCGCCATCGGCTCCGGAGGACAAGGGGCCAGCAATATCGGCGCCGCAGCGCCCACTGAAAACATCGTCGCGCTGTGCGACGTCGACGACCGCCGCGCCGCCGAAACCTTCAAGCGCTTTCCCAACGCCACGAAGTTTCGCGACTTCAGGCAGATGCTCGACAAGGAAGCCAAGAACATCGACGCCGTGATCGTCGCCACGCCCGACCATATGCACGCCACCGCGGCCATGTGGTGCATGGAACGCGGCAAGGGCGTCTATGTGCAGAAGCCGCTCGTGCGCACCATTTGGGAAGCCCGCCAGTTGCGCGAAGCCGCCGTGAAATACAAGGTCGCAACGCAGATGGGCAACCAGGGTTACTCGAACGAGGGTACGCGCCAGTGCGCCGAAATCGTCTGGAATGGCGACATCGGCAACGTGACCGAAGTCCACGCCTGGAGCGATCGCCCGCTGTGGCCGCAAGGCATCACCGAGATCCCCAAAGAGGCGGCGGTTCCTTCCACACTCGATTGGGATCTGTGGCTCGGCGTCGCCGCGGCGCGACCTTTCACCGACGGCGGCCAGACGGAACCCGACCGCTGGGGCGGCTTCTTCTATCAACCATTCAACTGGCGCGGTTTTTACGACTTTGGCGCCGGAGCGCTGGGCGACATGGCGTGCCACATCCTCGGCGCGCCGAACATGGCTTTGCACCTGTCCAAGCGCAAAGTCATCGGCGTCGAATGCATCAAGAAAGAAGGCGTCAGCCCCTTCCAGTTCCCCAAGTCTTCCGTGATCCGGTTCGACTTCGCGCCGTACGGCGATATGCCGGCTCTCAAGGTCTTCTGGTACGACGGCCTGAAGAAGAGTCCGGAAATTGCCGGCGTGCCGGAGGGCGAATGGATCGGCGATCCGCCCATGATGCCGCGTCCCGCTGGCGCTGCGCAGGGCGGTCCTAATGGCGGCGGCGGCGGTGGACGCAGAAACGGCGGCGGCCCTGGCGGCGATATGCGGCCAACCGACAATCTGTTCCATTCTCCTGGCCGCGTCTTCAACTGGGAAGAGTTCCAGAACCTGAAGTCCGCGACCGAACCGCTGCGCTTCCCATCGCCAGATGGCAGCGTCTTCGTAGGGGACAAGGGCATGCTCACCACCGGAACTTACGGTGAAGTGACGCGCCTGCTGCCGGTCGAAAAGATGAAGGACTACCGCATGCCGCCGCCGATGCTCACGCGCTCGCCAGGGCACATGCGTGACTTCATCCGCGCCTGCAAGGGCGGCGATCCGGCGTGTTCGAACTTCGACGTTGCGGCCCCGTTCGTCGAATGGATGCTGCTGGGCGTCATCGCGCTTCGCAACGAAGGCAAGCTCGAATACGATCCGGACAAGATGCGCATCACCAACAACGCGGAAGCCAACAAGCAACTGAAACCCACCTTCCGCAAGGGCTGGGAATTCCACACGGTCAAGACCTAGTCGGTAGTTCCTATCTCCAATCGAGGCGGCAGTTTCGGCAAACAACGAAACTGCCGCCTTTTCGTCATGATAGACTGCCCAGTCATGCCGGACCCTGTTGACAACCTGAAATCCAACCTCAAACGCTGGACCCTGATTCTAGGCGTACTCCAAATCACCGTAGGCTGCCTCGTCGGCTTCATCCCGCCCACCGCCGTCGAATGGTTCCGAGGCATCGTGATGGCTCACATCGAATTCACGGCCAACGGAGTCCTGATGGTAGTCTTCGGCTTCCTGGTCGCGGAAATGAACTTGAATCCAACCGCATTCAAAGCCTGGTTCGCATTGCTGCAAATCGGCACCTGGACCAACGGCGCCGCCGGTGTGGCTGCCGCGTTCATCGGGGCCTCATCGAAGCTGATGCCAACCCTAAACGAAAAATTTCCGCCACCCCGCGGAACAGAAAACCCAATCGTTTCCGGATCTCTGATGTTATGCGGCATCACCATCATGGCGGCGCTGCTGCTGACCCTATACGGCCTCGTTCGTCATCGGACCAAGTAAGATGCGGAGTCTCGACCGCAGCGCCTAACCCCGCGTGTAAGACGCGGGGCTTGTGAGATGAGGCCCGTCAGTTCGCCACAGGCTTCGTAGCCTGCTCGATCACCAGCGTCTCGATCTCGCCCTTGGAGGCTTCGAGCTTCAATCCGAGCTGTTCCTGAATGGCCGTAAAGATCGATGGACCGGAAGGCGCCTCCTGCGGAGCTTCCTGTATCGTCCGTCCCATGCTGATATCGGAGGAATCCAGCGTAAAGTCGTACTCGCCGGCGATGCCGGTCCGGTCGAGTACGGGCCTGCTGAGGACGCTCGACAGCAGCGCCGCCATTTGCGTCAGCGTCGCCTTCGTCATCATCAAATGCCCAACGCTCATCCCCATATTCGGACGCTGCGCATTGCTGGCCGTCAGCTTCGTACCCGTCTTCGCCGGCATCAGCAAATACACCCGAGCCTCTTTGGACTCCCGCCGCAGCTTGACCCCGAACCGTTCCGCCAGCAGCGACTGGACCATCTTCCGGACTTCCGCGGTCTCCGGTTTCGCATCGCCCTCGACCTTGGCCAGAATCTTGAATTCGTCGGAGTTCATCCAACTCGGACCACCCGAGATCTGATACCCGCGCATGTCGTAAGCGTAAAGGATCAACCCCCGCAACGTATACCCAGTCATCGTGACATTCGGACCCGAAACCGAAGTCATCCCATGTCCCGGCTGATCGCCCCGTTCAAAAGGCTTGATGGAGGCCACCTCAAACGAAGGCAGCTTCGAAGACTGCCCAAAAGCCGAGACGGCGCAAAGCGCCAACCCGAAAACAAGCGTGTCGCGAAGAAAGACTCTAGCCATAACGCAGGAATTCCCCAGCGTCAAGAGTACGCGATTGCACCCGTCGAATGCAACAGCGCGTCCTCGTTCCAAACGCTGCCTCCGCTCGTAGGCAAATCGAAACCAATGCCTACGTTTCCTGGAGTCCGTCGTCGCAAATCCGCTCCTTGTGATTGATTTGGCGCCTCCCGTGGAACCGTCTTTCGTGGCTTCTCCGCAGTGCTGCCGCATGGCCAAACCTGCCCCCGGTGTTCAGATCCGGACAGCGCAACTGGCGATTACGAAAGTTATTCCGCTGGAATCTCAGCGAGCAGGTGAAGCCATCAAAAACGCCCACCGACTGGCAACTTGCGTTATTACGGCCGTCCAGCACACAAATCACAGAAAATGAACTGCGGCTATCTATAACCAGGGGGCTGAAGCCGAGGACATCGAAAATCCCTCACGAGCAGATTCCGCAACAGTTGCGTTAGACTTCCACAAGAATGGACATGTCAATGCTCGTGAAGGTGCAACCCCTCGTATTGGCGGGTTGCGTCATTCTGTTTGCGGCCGCCCTCATAATGGCGTCGCGTCTATTTTCAGAAACCCGCAAAGTGATCAGAGATCTGGAGGCTGCGAAAACTGCCTTAAGCGTCGTTCCTGCCGTCGACATCCGCGACGGACTGAGCTTGGAAATACTGGAACAGATCAGAAGCTCCTGCGAGGCGCTCAGCGGCGCACCCAAAGATTGGTGGGGTCGCATTGAATCCAGAATCGAAGCATACGGCGCCCAAGACGATCGCGAAACGTGGTTTCTTACCGAAGCGCCATCGTCTTTCCTGAGTTTCGATAACACAGTGGGATCCGCTTTGAGCCGGTCACTGTATGCGGCAACCCCGGGCATTATCACCGCGTCAGGCCTCATGCTCACATTTGTTGCGATTCTGCTCGCTTTGATTGATGTTCGGTACGACAAGTCAAACACAGCCGAACCTATCTCTGGAATGGAAACTTTGATCAATGGGCTGTCCAGCAAATTCTTGAGCTCGATTGTGGCGTTATTGGTAAGCATCGTCTTCACGATCCTCGAGAAGCGCAGACTATCAACCGTCCAGATCCAATACAGAGCGTTCTTGAAAGCTATTGAAGAACATATACCAGTCATCTCCAATGCCCGAATCTTGTTGGACATACGAAAAGCAACGATGAACCAGGCTGTCTCTGTGAGCAATATCAGCAGTTCCGTCATTGACCGTTTCATCGGAGCGTTCAACGCGACAGTGGTGCCTGGAGTTGCCCAAGGAGTAGCGGACAGCCTTCAAGCCGAGTTCCGTCCCACTATGCAGGTGATGACACAGACCCTCGACGGTCTAAACATCGCGATTTCGAGCATCGAGAAAGGCAAGCAAGAATCAATAACTGCGGAACTTCGTGGGTTGCTGACGTCCCTCGAAACCAGTCTCTCCAATTCTCTTGAAAGCATGGGGAAATCGTTCCATCACGCGCTCTCGAGCGCCGCAAGCCAGGAATTTGGAAATGTTCAGGCGACGATGGAAGGCACGAGGGCATTGCTGGAGAACATGAACACTAGGTTCAGCGAGTTACAGCAGGCATTTGGCACAGTCGTCGAGCGCGCCGAGCGTTCCACGATTGATCAACTGAAGGCAGGGGAGGACAATGCGGCTGCCTTGCGGAACTTGATGGAAGGGCTGATGGTCCAGATGCAGAAAGCGCAAGATGAAAGCCTCGCTGCAGTCCGTGGCCAACTTTTGTTGGTCGTGACCGATCTGGCCGACAAGGTTGGCGGTCTCTCTGCCGATATGGCGCGCACAGCGAAGTCTGTAACCAGCAACTCTCAAACCGTAGCCGAAGGTCTGATCCAAAAGTCCAGCGAACTCTCTCAGGTAACGACCAAGGAGATCAATCGGCTCTTCGAAAAGATCCAGGCTGGTGCGGACGACTTCAATCGCGCCGCGCGTGCTTTGGCCGATGCACGGAACCAGGTTCTTGACACAATTGCGCAGAACGCAACAGCGATCAAACGAATGGACGATGCGAGCAAGAGCGTCCGGACCTATAGTGAGGCTCTTGCCGGGGGCGGTCAGAAGCTTGTCGAGACAGTTGAGCAACAGCGTGCACTTACGAGAGACATGATGATGACGGCCGCCTCGATCAAAGAAATTCACACGCAACAACAGAAGGTCGGAACCGAGTTCCAAAAGCTCTTCGAGCAGACCCGCGCGACGATCGCCGAGATCGATCAGCGCTTCCCGAAAATCCTGGGCGAATTAAACAAGGGTCTCGATACATACCACCGTTCTGTCGAGAACAACTTCACGGAGTTGGTCAAAATCTCGAACGAACTGATTCCGAGCGTGTCACGAGCTTTGAACGAGCAGGTTGATAACCTAATTGAACCGCTGGAAGAGTTCACGGAGGCAGTCAAGAGATCTAATGGAAGAATCAAATAGCCCCGATCACCTCAGCAGTTCACTCACGGACCTCATGACTTCGTTAATGGTGATCTTCATTCTCCTGTTGCTGGTCTTTGTGCAGAGAACCGCCGGCAAAGATGCTGCTGTGGCCGAAGTCTTGTTGAAACGGCTGAAGGAAGAGCTGACGGATAGCCAGGACCGCAAATTTAGCAACGAAACATTTAAGCAAGACGGCCAGGATCCGAACACCATCCTGATTGTTGTGCCAGACAGATTGATGAACTTCGAGACCGGGAGTTCATCATTACGGAGCGAAGGAGAATCGTTTCTCGGCGATTTTGTCCCCAAGTTCGCCAACATCGTTTGTGCCGTTGAATTCCGCTCTAGCGTAGAGTCTGTGGTGGTGGAAGGGCATACCGACACGCAGTCTTACACGGGACTAACTCCCGAAGAAAGTCGCAACCAGAATCTGAAGCTGAGCCAGGATCGCTCGATGGAGGTTGTCAAGGCATCGTTGCGCACAATCGATCGCGATGGGGGAAAGAGCGGGTGTTTTTTGGAGAAACTCTCCGCTAGCGGAAGAGGTGAACAGGAACAGGAAGCCACTCCGAGCGAAAGTCGAAGGGTGATCTTCAAAATCCGCGTTCGGTTCAAAGAGGACTCCTCCATCAAGGCCCACATCCCATGATGGCAATCCTTTCCGGCTTGAATATCCTCAAGACCTTCGAATCTGGACTGCCCGCTCGCCAACTCGCACAAAAGACTAGTCCACATGCTCTCACTACAGGTCTAAAAAAGGAATTGGAACGTCTCCAGGCCCGCGCCAGGCAGCACCGCGCTACGCGAACGGACGCGGATGTTGGCTACATCTGGGCGAATTGGCTGAAGTCGGGCAGTTCTACTCTGAATGATTTGGGGCGACGGGACATTCGTCTGCTCTGCAGCGCACCGGGGGTAGCCACCGATCAGCGGTTTCTGGCTCAATTGGAACGGGAACCGGCCGTGTTAAGCGGTCGAGCGTCTCGGCTTCTCGGATTCGTGCAGGTCTATTTCATGCACTGGCGGCCCGGCAGAGCGGAATCGATGGAGCGGCTCATTAAATCTGCCCTCCACACGCCCAGCCTCACAGGTATTCTCATCGAGAAATGGAGGCAAAACACATGGCTGTTCTCAAGCGATGCGACCCGGCAAATCGGTCAGACACTCGTATACACTAGAGTCCCGCTCCGGGATCTCCTGGATTCGTTTGGAATCGCGCAAACCCATGCCCTCGCAAAGAGTGTGCGCGAAACGGCCGCTATGATTGGTGCGCAAGGCCTTGCAAAGGGGCAGGCCACTCAGACCCAATCGCAACACCTGGAGGCGCTTCGCTGGCTGATGAATAACCTCCTATCGGAACCAACATCCAGCCAAGTGTTCGGCGCGGCCATGAGTCTGATTGTGCAAGGTGAGCCGGCTCGGATGTTTTCAGATTTTCAGGCCGAACTCTGCAAGCTAGTCCTCGGGGACAAGCGACTTGGTGACCCTAGAGATTTTTCGAACGCTCCCAAGTGGTCCAACGTCACTACGGCTGCGAAACAAACTTTTATGTCGTGGCTCGCTCGCCGGGCCATTGAATTCTTCTTTTCGATGGCCTGTGAGGACCACCGACGTTTGGTTTTTTGGAATGCGTATCATCACAGGGTCACCGACTTTGCCTGCGCCCTGACAACGGCTGACGAATGGAAGCTCCGCACGGTCTTGACAGATCGCAGCGCTTTGCCCCCTCATGCGCGTATTGTTGACGTGGAAGGCAGTGCGTTCTTGATGGAGTTTACGGCGAACAACGGCCAGAAATACATCATCGTAGAGGGAAGCAAGTCGGGTTTTGCTGCCCAGGTGTTCAAGTCTGAAGACTCTGTGCGTGCTGGCGCTGGCATCCGTCGAACCGAGTTCCGCTGGGCCGCCCTCCGAAACCGCAGCTACCAGTTGAACAAGTGGGACCACCGCGGCTCATGGGAGGAAATCTTCTCGAGAAATCTCAAAGATCTGGGGATCTTCAAATGACATTTGCAATCGCCAGTGTTGGATCCAATGTCCACTTGGTGGCGGATCAGACTGGCTTACGGATCTCGACCCCCGACCCTAAGGCGGACCTTTGCCAGCATGATAAGTGGCCACTGGACGCTAGAGCAGAGGCCCGGGGACTGCGGTTGGCTTACGACATCGAACAACTGATTGAGTCCGGGCTCGCCATCCCGCACGACACACGAAACATTGAGGTCCCATACGAAGCGTTCCAACTCATTACGGACGAACTCAAATTCGACATCACCAACGTTGGAGTGCAGCCGAGTCCATTCCTGTTACGGATTGATCGCAAGAGCGACATTGGTCGGCCCGACTTCCGGTATCGGTATCAATTCCTGATCGGAACCCGTGCAGTTGCGATCGAACGCATCGGATACTACTGCAGGCGGGTTGGGCGCCCACAGGTCTACATACTGGATTCGCAAGCTTACGCGCTAGTTGAGGCGATGGACCGATTCAACGCCCTACCAGATTCCGCCCGCACGGTGCAGGAGTGTTGGTTAACATTCGCGAAAGTAAAGGGCTGCGCCGCAGAAGTCGGTGCCCAGTTGGACGCGACTCTGCAATCCAACGACGTTATCGTTCCGTCGTCAATCGGATTAGACATTCGCGAGGATGAGACTGGCGCTCTTACATTCCTGCCTCGTTATTCGGACGTCGGAAAAGAACTCCTACAAGAGGCCTTCGAACGGAATCCGGGCGCCGAGAAGATCTATACGGTGGATCGAGGCGGGCAAGGTCGCACCCGGGTTGTATTGAACGACGACCAGCATGAAGTCCTAAAGCGAATGAAGCGAGTCCGCCAGGTACGCGGTGACATGAAGGACAAACTCAAGCAGGACCCTCTCTCGGTCTTTGACGGAGTAGAGATCGATGAGCCGCAATATGGGTCCCGGGTCATCGGCATCGGCGAGATGCAGTTCGCGCCAATCCCTAAGCCGTTCATTTCCATCTCCAGCATGTCCAATCTGTGGAAGGATGTTCCGCTGTCAGCGACACTGGGCAGCGGCAACGAGACCGGATCCGCCTCTCCGTTGAATGACGGTCGTCAGCCGGAATCGGAACCAAACGGGAACATTGACGCGCCCACGCCTGGGCCCACCCCCACCCTCACATCCGGCGCTGATGATCGCGGCGGGACGCCAGAGGCAGAATTGCCGGCACAGTCGCCAGCGAGCGCGCCAAAGGTGTTGCTCATTGAAACGAATGAAGAATCAGTTCGGGATGACTTTCTCGAAAGCTCCGAACGAGCGTCGAACCAGGCAGTGCCCGTTGTCGAGTATCAGCGGCCGGAGTCGTTGCTACCGAAAACATCCCTCAAGCCTCACCAGGTGGAAGGCGTCCGCTGGCTCCAGACCTGCGCCAGAATCGCAGATCGCCGTGGGGTGCTCCTAGCCGACGACATGGGGTTGGGCAAAACCCTTCAGATTCTGTCGTTCTTAGCCTGGTGTATCGAGAGTGGCAGGTTTCCAGAGTTGTCGCGGCCCAAGCCACCTTTTTCACCGATTCTCGTGGTCGCCCCCCTCATACTCGTGGATACGCGTGTATGGGAGCGTGAGATGGAGCAATTCTTTCATGAGGAAGGCTCCGTCTTCTGGCCGGTCGTGACGTTGCATGGCGGGACATTAGCGAGTTATAGGCGTCAGGACGTTGGCGGTTCCGAGACCCAGATCTGCGCTCCCGCGCTCGACCTGAACCGAATTCGGCGCCATCGAGTCGTCATCACGAACTATGACACCTTGAAAAACTACCACTACAGCTTCGCAAGCCTCCAGGATGGCCGCCCCATCTGGTCGGTCGTGGTTGCTGATGAGGCGCAGGAATTCAAGATCCCCAACACTCGCCTGTCCCACGCCATGAAGGCGATCGACCCGCCCTTCAGAATCGCCTGCACAGGCACGCCAGTCGAGAACCGGTTACTTGACCTGTGGAACATTTGTGACACGATTCAGCCGGGTCTACTGTCTTCCGCCAGAGACTTCGTACGGGCATACGAAACGAAGGCGCAGGGGACTACGCGCGCTGAATCCTTGGATGACTTGAAGCGAAAGTTGCTCTTTCAGCAGCCACACTCTTTTCTTCTGAGACGCAACAAGAGCGACGTAGCCAACCTGCCGCCGAAGACGATCGTGAAAATGAGTTGCGTCATGTCGGAATCTGAGGTCGCGGCCCATCATCGTGTCTTGAGCGAGATGGCCAAAGCCGGAGAAAATCAAACCTCGATGCTGAAGATCTTAGCCAAATTCGCGGTCCTCTACCAGCACCCAGACTTGTTGTTGGGGCCGCCCGATTTGGACAATCCTCAATCCTTGCTCGCACGTTCATCCAAACTGCAGGCTTGTGTCCGCCAGTTGCGCATGATCGCGGAAAGGAACGAGAAGGCGATTATCTTCGCGCGACACCGTGAGGTACAAGTCTTGCTATCACGGGTCTTTGAGCACGTTTTTAGTCAGCCAGTCCGGATTATCAACGGAGAAACAAAGCTCCGAGCAGCGGCTAGCTCCTCGCGGGAAGGCGTTCGCACAAGGAGCGCGATTTTGGACGATTTCAAGCGCCGGCCCGGATTCAACATGCTGATATTGTCCCCATTTGTTGCCGGAATCGGCCTTACCATCACAGAGGCGAATCACGTGTTTCACTACGGCCGCTGGTGGAATCCAGCGGTCGAGGCCCAAGCCACCGATCGAGCCTACCGAATTGGACAAGAGAAAGAGGTCTATGTCTATCTTCCGATCCTGACTGACCCCGCGGCCAGAATTGGCCGTACGTTCGACGAAATATTAGACGATCTGATGGAGACGAAGTCCCGACTAGCAGAGGACTTCCTCCGTCCCTTGGCGGAGGAAGCGGAAACGGGTACGGAACTGTATCAGCAGATCCGCAACCTGTGTGGCATCGGGACCAGCGGCATGTAAAGAACTTGGCCCACCTTCACCCTCGGTTGGCAGTCGGTAATGGACATCGAACGTGAAAAGGATGAGTTGTCCCGCGCCCTATTCCTCTGCGATCTCGTCCCGTGCTTGTCCATGCGAAGTTGTGCTCCCCAACCGGAAGCCTATCCACATGGTCTCCGGCATTCCGTCCCAGGTGATCGCAAATACGAACGATGTCGAGCCATTCCGCTTCTCGCAAAGGGCTTCGACGAGATCAAAGTCTTCCTCGGCTTCTTCAGCCTGCTCACGCCACTTATCCACGGCAGTTTCGAGGTACGGAGCGATGTATTCGAGATCGCATGCGGGAAAGCTGGCGAACTCCACGTGCTCACAGGCGGGTGGCGGAAATACCTCGACTGCGATGATCTGCATGCCACAGGCCGGGCAATGGATGTTGGTGGTGTCAGAACTGTCAAAATTCAGTTCGATTGTTGATATTTCCAATGTTGATATTCCCTTCGCCCTTCAAGACGAGATTACGGCCTGATTTGAATGCCTCGTCAAGAATCGACCGACTTGCGGACTCTAACCATGCGCTAGATTGGTTCGCGCGACCGGCCACATAATCCGCCTTCGAAAACAGGGCCTTGACTCTCTTAACGATTTGGGCTTGCTCCTGAACCGGTGGTAAAAGAAACGTGAAGGCTCGAAGCTTCTCGGCGTTTATGTTCGACTGGCTGACACCGTCGCTCTTGACACGCCAACAATAATCCCGGCCGTTGGGACTATTCAGGCAGTAAGCCAAGAATTCCGGCAGAAGGTCGGGCGAGCATTTCACCCTGATCAAGTACCCAGCGTAGATGGCTTCCCGATCGTCCAAGTAAACCGCGGTCTTGCCTACAAGCTCCGGGCTGTTTGTTCGATTGAACAGAACATCTCCTCGATCAAGCCTATATTTCTCGATCTCTTTGACGTCGGAGGTGTAGACCATACTTGACCAGTCCAGTTCCCCGTTTTGAATATTTCCCATGCGCATCACTGGGGTCGTTCCAGATCGAACGGACTTTGATGCCGATCCATATGAGAAGTCCGACGCGACGTTGCGCAACGAAACTGCACGCCATGCTATAGGGTTCTCTGTACCTCTCCAATCTCGCGTCAGATCACCCGAGACTGCGGCGGCGAGGACGGATTGGCGGAAGCGCTTGAGGATTTGGGGGACACGGTCCAGGTGCTCGCGGCAGGCGTCGAGCTTGGCGAACAGGGAATCAAGTCTGTTGGCGATTAGCTTCTGTTCGGCCAGCGGCGGAAGTGGGATTTCCGCCGCTCGAATTTGGCGTAACACCAGGCGCTGGATTGCTGAACCGTTCATCGCCGAGATCATTCTAGAGAATGTTTCGGGGCTATTGAGGAAATGTTTCAGGTAGCGGGCATCCAAAGTGTCACGACGCGGCTTCAATAAGGCGACACTGGACAGCATTGAAAACGCTTCGTCCAGATGGTTTAGCACAGCTAGCCCCGTTGTAGCGCCGTCTTTGATATAGAGGACGTCATCGCGCTCGACGGGACACCTAGCGTAAATCTCTCGGTGTGTCGCAGCATCAACATACGTCATGTCGGCTAAGTCCAGCCCCCATGGTCTGATGTTTTTCGCTGTCACATACTTATACTCCCCCTTGGCGCCATTCGAAGGTGAGTGGTGAGTGCCATCTGTGATTAGCGTGCAGACAGCTTCCAGGGGAAGCATCGGCCATTGTCGAATCATGCGACAGCCTCTTCGCTCAGTTCATTTAGGATCCCGCGAAGCTCTTCCATGGCCGCTTCCAGTTCCGTCATCGCGTATTGAGCCAGAACTGCGGGTTCCGGCAAGTCTTCGTTGCTTCCTTCGGATTGATCCTTCAGCCACGAGATGTCGAGGCTATCGGAGCGGTCGGCGATCGCCTCGCGTGTGAGTTTTCGGAAGCGTCCGGTCTCGCCATTATCGATACGCCTGGCGAGGGCAGCCGGACCGCCGAGGGGATCGCTGCCAAATACATCCTCGAAATCCTTGAAGTAATCCCGGGTGAACTGGGTCCGCTTGCCGAACTGCGGCATGTTCGCGCGCATGTCGTAGAACCAAACCTCGGTTGTGTTGCCAGTGTCCCTCTTCGCACCCTTGGTGAAGAAGAGAACGTTGGTCTTCACGCCTTGCGCATAGAAAATACCAGTCGGCAATCGAAGGATGGTGTGGAGGTTGCACTTATCCATCAGATCGCGCCTGATATCCGCGCCGGTATTACCTTCAAAGAGCACGTTATCCGGCAGCACCACAGCAGCGCGTCCATTGGGCTTCAGCGAGCGGTAGATGTGCTGCAGAAAGCAGAGTTGCTTGTTGCTCGTTGGAAAAGTGAAGTCCTGCCGTGTGGGGCGTCCGCCGCCTTTTTTGGTGCCAAAGGGTGGATTCGTGAGTACCAATGTGGCCTTGGGCTCCATGAGCCGGACGCCATCGTCGCCGAGCGTGTCGCCGTACTGTATGCCGGAGCCCTCGGGATCGCAATCGAGTTCATGCAGCATGAGATTCATGACGGCGAGCCGGTGGGCGTCCTGTACGTGCTCCATGCCGTAGAATGTGCTCTTGCGGTATTGCCGTTGCTGGGCCTCCGTCCAGGAATCACGGTCCGAATGCTGGCGAATGTAGCGGTCGGCAGCGATCAGAAAGCCGCCAGTTCCGGCGGCGGGATCCTGGATGACGTCGCCGAGCCTGGGCTTCATCAAGGCGACCATGCTTTCGATCAACGGGCGTGGCGTGAAGTATTGACCGGCGCCGGACTTCTTTTCATCGGCGTTCTTCTGCAGCAGGCCTTCATAGAGGTCGCCGAGGCCTTCCTTGCGGGCGTTGTACCAGTCCAGGCGGTCAATCTCTTCGACGAGAGTGGAAAGCGTAGCGGGCTTGCGGATGATGGTGTTGGCGTTGACGAAAATCTGTTTCACCAGAATGGAACCGGTTTTCCCGAGATCCACGAGCAGGTGCTTGTAGTGGTCCAGGCGATCTGGCGCGGAACGGGAGCGGAGAGACTCCCACCGGTAGTTCTTCGGGATGGCTGTCTCGGTATCGGTTTCGTTCGCCATCTTGAGAAATAGCAAGTAGGTAAGTTCCGTGACGTACTGGTGGTAGGTCACGCCGTCATCGCGCAGGATGTTGCAGAGGTTCCAGAGCTTGGCGACAATATCTTGCGTCAGTGGAGAGGAGGGGCTCATGTATGGTCTTGTTTTATGTTCAATCAGGCGGCCGCGCCAGCGGTTCGCCAGAGGGCTTCGTTAAATGATTGCAACACGACCGAGAGTTTGCCTTCAAAGATGCGGTCGAGGCGTAAGGAGCCTCCACCCTCGCGCTTGAAGATGAGATCAGGGTCGTCGATGGCGTCAAGATCGACAATGACGTTCGCCTTGGTCTGCGCGGCGATCTTTTTGAGCCATTCGCGCTGGGGGTTGGTCCAGTCGCGGCTGCGGAGTGTTTCGTAAAGGGCGCGGTCCACACGTTCGGCGTAGGGGATCAATGGATCCTGACTGGCGACGTGCCGGATGTAGCCGACAATGCGGGCGGCCATGTCCTGATTCGTAGTCTGGCGCCAGGCGGTTTCGAGGTTCGTTTCGGTATATCCGGCTTTGCCGAGTTCGAGCATGAGTTCGCGGAGCTGCTTGCGGGTGAGGTCGCGCGGGCGGGTGAGTACGGTCACGAGGGCCGGGATGCGGTCCTGGTTGTCGCGAATAAAGGCGGTGAACTCGTTCAGGTAGTCCGAAGGCTTTTGGGCTTTGCCGTAGCCGCGTTCGACGCTCTGTAGCTGGTCGGGATGTTCGGAGATGAGCCAGTCCTGGCTGTTTGCCGGGTTGCGATCACTCGGCCTGCCGTCGAGGATCGCCGCGAGCGCCTGCCCCTGCGGCGATGCGAAAAGGGTTTTGACCTCTTCAGGACGAAGAGCCCTTCGAATGTGGTTGATGAGTTCGTCAGGAGTGGCGCAGTAGCCGATTGCGAGTGCCTCGAGATCGTGTAGAGCATCTTCTGTGAGGAAACGTTTTTTGCGCTGGAGCTTGGCGATGAACTGGTCGAGCACTTCGGCGGCGGCTTTAGCGTCTGACAAATGCGCGAGTTCGTCGGCCATTTGCTTGAAAGAGACTTGCGGATTGGCGACCACCGGTTTCATGGCCGTCATGTTGTCGAGGGCTTCGAAGATGCGCACCGCGTCGAAGACCTTGAAAGATTCCTTCTGGTGTTCGGGGCAAAGGCGCGTGGCGCGGCCGATCATCTGGTCAAAGAGGATACGGCTATTGACCCGGCGCAGAAAGACGAGGTTGCCGATTTCCGGAACGTCGATGCCGGTGGTGAGCAAGTCGACGGTAACGGCGACATTGGGGTTGCGCTCGTTCTTGAAGCGGCGAATAAGTTGGAGCGGCTTGGTGGCGGCGCCGGTGATTTTCAAAACGGCATCCTCTTCGACGCTGCCGTATTGCTTTTCGAACGCCTGTTTCAGCAAAGTAACAACCAGGTCCGCATGCTGGTCATTGACGCAGAAGATGAGCGTCTTGAGGCCGGCGGTCGGATCGATCTGGCGGGCGAGTTCCTCACAGACGGTGCGATTGAAGTTTTCGGTGATGACTTTGCGGTTGAATTCGTCGACCTCGAAGGCGAGTTCGTCCGGGGTTTTGAACAAAGCGATCTGGCTCTTGGCCGCTTCGTAGTACTTGACTTCGTCGCCCGCGTTCCATTTGATGCCCTGCACGGAAAGATCGGTTTTGATCTGGTAGGGCGGTTCATAGTCCACCAGATATCCGTCGATGACCGCATTGCGATAGCCGTACGTGTAGATCGGCTCGCGAGCGCCGTCGCCGTCAGAGAAAAGTTCGGAGGTATGGAGCGCGGGGGTGGCGGTGAGTCCGATCTTGACCGCGTCGAAGTAAGTGAGCACGCGGCTGTATTTGGAGATGTAGTCCTCGTGGCCGCGGAAAGTGAGTTCGGATTCGGAAAGTTCGCGGTCCATAAGGTAACCGCGATGGCATTCGTCGACGACGATGCAGTCGTAGCGGTCACCGGGAGGCGGCGTGGCGCCATCAGGACAATAAAGGACGCGCTGCACCATGGCTTGAACCGTAGAAATATGGACGGCGGTATCCGCGTCGGGCGTTTGATCCTCGAGATCCTTGAGGCCGAAGGTGTCGGCGAAGGTCTGGAGATTCTCCATCCGCGTGTCTTTGAATGCATCGCCAGCCTGTTTGCCGAGCGCGGAGCGGTCGACTAGGAAAAGGATCCGGCGGAACCGCTTGGCTTTGAGGAGGCGGTAGACGAGTGCGATGCAAGTCTTGGTTTTGCCGGTTCCGGTGGCCATGGCGAGCAGCATGGAACGGCGGCCGGCGGCGATGCCGCGTTCAAGGGCGCGGATGGCGTCGCGCTGGTAATAGCGGAGAGCAAAGCCGTAGTTGAAGCCTTCCGCGTCCAAAATAGCGTGGGCGCGAGCCGCATCGGCGAGGAATTCGGCTTGCAGTCCCTCCGGAGAGGGCCAACCATCGAGAGGCCGGCTGATCGAGTCGGCGCGGCGGAGGTCGCAGAACCAGATGCCGCTTTTGGTGGAGAGCTGTTTCAGGAATGGCCGGCCATTGGCGGAGTAGGCGAACGGGATCTTGTATTTGCCGTTTTGCCAGGGTCCACCGGGTTGGACGAATTCGCTCGGGAGGATGTCAGCGCTGTAGCCTTTGGCCTGTTCGAGGCAGCCGGAAACGTCGATGTTGCCGCGTTTGGCTTCGACGACGGCAAGGGGAGTGTTGCCAACGAAAAGGACGTAGTCCGCGCGGCCGGTAGTTTGATTGAAGACGGGCCATTCGGCGATGGCTTTGTTGCGGCCTTTTTCGGGGCGTGCGCCTTCGGCGTAACGGAGCGTCTCGGATTCGGCCTCCCATCCGGCGGCACGAAGCTGCGCGTCGATGATTTTGCGTGTGGCTGCCTCATCGAGCTGCACGAAGGTGGCGGCTTTTGTGGCGGCAGTGGCGACCTTGAAGAGGCTGGCTTTGAGTTGCGCGGCGGCTTGTTTCTGAAGTTCCGCGAGTTCGGCTTTGAGCGCGTTGTTTTGCTGTTCGGTTTCGGATGCGAGTGATTCCCAGAACGATTTTTCGTCCGACGCGGCACGCGCTTTCGCTTCGATTTCCGAAAGCAGTTGGCTGGTTCCAGTATGGGTGGCCCTGTATTTGTCGAGTTCGGTTTGCAACCGATGGAGTTCGTCTTTGAGTTCGACACTTTGGTCTTTGGGCGGCGCGGGTGGGACGAATGGACCGGATTTGAATTTGGGGTCTTTAAACGTGCGGTGGAACCAGAGTCCGATTTGCCAGGTGATTTTGAGCGCGGAAAGGGCGGTGCTGTGATCGCCCGTCAATGCGTGGTTGGCGGCGTTGCCCAAGCGGCGGATTTCGTGGAAAAGCTGATAGACCTCGCGCTGGAGGAGCCCATTGTTTTGGAGCCGGATGAGGAGGTCGTATTGGTTTTCCTCAGTCGAGGTGTAGATGCCCGCACGGGCGGCCAAATGCTGAGTGAAGAGTTCCGCGAGTTGGCGGAGTTTCAGCAGGCAAGTGTTGGGGTCACTGGGAAAGTAGCGTTCGGCGAGGATGCCGAGGTTCAGAAGCTGGTCGTTATGATGTTTGAGAAAGGCGAAATTTGTTTGAATCGACGGAACACTCGAAACTGGTTTTGGAAATTGCGGGGGTTGTTGCATAAATAATCAAAAGAGCCTCGCCGTGAAATGCCGGTAATACCATAGTCCCTAGATGGAGAGGTCGGCCAATGCCGCTCCAGCCTTTATAGTTTAACCAAGGCAGCGGTCGGTGCGTACAGAGGACTCGACAAGAAGGGAGAGAATCTCAAACATGCCAGTCGAGTCGATTGGGGCCTGCGGCATCTCTCGTGGGGAGTGGAGCCCGTCGGAGATGGAATTGGGAATCTGCTACATCCGCCAAGCCTGCGGGGAACCGCCACATGGCTATGAACTGGAGATTGTGGAACAGGATCACGACTTGGGACCCTACTCGATGATCGGGCTCACGTGGGAAGGCCCCAACGATGCACCGTGGGAATACCTCCGGCGTGCGGAAGCGGCCTTAATGCGGTTTCAGGAAGCTATTGATTGGGAAGCGATTCTGCCGGCCACCCTCATCGAAAACGATAACGACGAGAACGAAGAGGACGGCAGCGCCCTGAGTGACGAAGAGAAATGATGGATCTCCGTCGCGAATCAGTTTGGCCCTTCCATCATCTCTGTCTCGTTTGCAGCACGTAGAATGCCCCGTCAGGCGACACGTCGACCCGAGGCTCTCTTCACGCGCAGATCCACATCGAGCCCCGCATCGGAAAGCATGGCGACCAGCGTATCGAGCGAAAACCGGTTGATCTTCCCGCGCATCAGATCGGAAATCCGCGGCTGCGTAACCCGCAATCGCTTCGCCGCCTCCGCCTGCGTCAGTTTCTCCATCTGAATGTACTTCCGGAGCGCGATCATCATTTGTGATCGCAGTTGAAGATGCCGGGCCTCGACTGGCGAAAACCCCAAGTCGACGAAAACATTGTCGCCGCCATACACGACCTTCACAGGTTCTACCGCATCGGTCTCCACATTCTTGTTCATACTCACCTCCGCCTCTCACCCGGTGTTTGGCTTATTCGCTGCCCTTTCGAATCTCTGCAATAAGGGCATAGCGTCGCCTACCCATATCGATATCGGCCTTTCTCGTCTCCTGAGTCTTCTTCACGAAACAATGCAAAACATATACCGCCTCCTGAAACCTGGCGACATAAAACACCCGAAACTCCGTAGGCCCATGCAGTCGGATTTCCAACACACCTGGCCCAACGTCTGGCATCGGGCGGAAGTCATCAGGGCGCTCACCACGCTGGACCAGTTCTAACTGATGTCCTGCCGCCGCTCGCAACACCACGGGCGCCTCGCGGAGTCGTGACAGGCTATCTCCGAGCCAGGCGATCCGCTTCAGTCTTCCCACTGCCTGATTATACACATTCGTATATAATGACGAAAGGCCAGTGACCGCGATTCTTCCCGTGCAACGACGGCCGCAGGCGTTGGGCGGCCTACTATATCATTTAGACTCAAGAGGTTCCCTCCAGACTTGACCAATTCTGCCGGAGGGCCGCGGTGCCGTTTCGAATCTTCGCCAAAACGGCAAACCGTTCCCATATCGACATAGGCCTTTCTTGGTCCCAGGCTCTATTCACGAAAACTTGCGCGACATCGAACACAACCCGGACTCCAACGGCGCCTTGAGTCATCGCAAACTTGCTGTCCCAAGCCAGGTAATCGACTTCAAGCCTCTCCCTCGCAAATATTCGGGACTTGCGCGGGGCCCGGCGCCGGAAAGGGTCGATAAGATAAGTGCATTGGCTACGCCCTCCATTGTTGAGGGCAGACCAAACGCCTCATCAGACAAATGCCAATTCCAAGCCTCGACCAGGATGGTTACCTCCCCCTCGGCATACACGATTGTTCACTGCAAGAAGTTCAAAATGCTTTCGGACTCTTCCGTCAGTCGGACCATCGCGTGAAGCTCTTCAGCCGGCTTCAGTCCTACATTCAAGACCTGAAGTCGGCAGACATCGTTCACCAGGTCTACATTGACGGCAGCTTTGTCACCAGCAAACCCGAGCCTGGCGACATCGATTTGATCGCCGTCACCGCCGCCGATTTCACGATGCCGGAGTCACTGTCCCCTGTGATGTACAACTCCCTGTCGGCGCGAATGGTAAAGAAAACCTACCGCTTCGATATGGTGCTTGTGCCGAACGGTGGCGTCGTCCTCGCAAAATGGTTAGACTTCTTTCAGGAGGTGAAGAACGTCTCCGGCCGGCGCAAGGGTATCTTGCGCGTTTCATTATGATCACGACGAGCTCACCCGATCAGGTATCCCATACATTTGCGCAATTGCAGCGCATGTATGAAGCTCTCGCGGCGCTCCGCAGGGACGTACTTCCGCGGGATGTTCGCCTGTTCGCGCTGATGGCCGAAGGAACAATCGCCCAGATTGGTGACCTCGAACAACAACTTCGGGAATCCGTCGGCCTTGAGCAGATCACAGCCGAAGCAGAAACCGATGTTTGGATCAAAGCGGAAGGGCCCGACGTAACTTGGCCCGAAACCAGATCGAGCGTCCTAACCAATATCCTCGACTCCGTTCGTAAGGGCATCCAGAACATCGCCGAGCACCTCCTTGGGTACGGTGCGTCCGGCGGCCGCCCCCTCGAGATCTTGAAACAGGCCTGTGACCTTGAAGTGATCGCCCTACAGCCCGGCAGCTTGAGAGTCGCACTTCGTCTGCCGCCGGCTACTGCAGGTGCGACAGTGCCTGAATCACCCTCGAGTAGTCCGGAAGCGCGCATTGACCTCTCAAAAGTAGGTCAAGCGCTCAGTGACTATCTCGCTGCAGCGTCCTGGGCTGCTTCGAATGAAGACTTTACTTTGCTTGATCAACACTTCGCGGACGAGTCGTATCGCAAACTGTTGCTCGCAGAGGTCAAGCGGCTGGCGCCTCGTCAAAAGGGTTCCGTGGACTCGATCTCGATTTCCGGACGCTTCTTGCCGGCACATGCGGAAGTTCGTCTGACCAAAAGCGCCTCGAAGCGCATCCAGAGCGCGATCTACCGGGATCTGGCGAATCCGCCCCAAGAGCATGAGGGGCTAATTCGACAAGTCGACCTCGACGACCGCACCTTTTCACTCCGTAAGCTTGACCAAGTCGAAGAAGTCTGCTGCGCTTACAGCGAGGAGTTCCAACAGACGGTAAAAGAAGCGCTGGACCGCTCCGTCCGGGTCGCCGGAATTCGTAAGACCTCTCGTGGCCGGCTGAGTTCAACCTTGGAAATCACCAATCTCGAAATCTTATAAGTGAACCCGGGATAGCGCAACGTCGACTCTCGTCACAACTATTGAAGAATCAGCAATTTACGCGCGACAACTCGCATTCTGACCGAAGCCGTCAGCACGTTCACAAATCGGAACAAATCTTTTTCTCCAATCGAATCAACGCGTTGCAAGACTTTACGTCATAAAGCTTAGGTCTCTAGGCGTGGTAAGCTGAAAGCAGAAGAAGAAAGGCGCTCAAAAGCGCGAAGAACGGCCCCGCCGTTTTCGCCGCCATTTGAGCGCCTTTTCCATTTCCGGCACACCATCGCCCACCACCGCCGCGTCGTTGGGCACACCAACTGGCCGGAGGAAGACAAAGGAAAACAAGAAAGGACCCACACAACCCGCCATGCCGAGCTTTTACCTGGACCCAACCCAATTCCTCACCCCCGAGGAACTCGAACGCGCCATCACCAACTCCAAGGCCGCCGACCAACACCAAGCCGCCACCGCCAGCACCGCAGGCGGCCCCCGCACCGCCGAAGGCAAAGCCATCTCCTCTCGCAACGCCCTCAAGCACGGCTTCTCCGGAGCCAACCCCGTCATCTCCATCGAAGACCAGGACGCCTATCTCGCCCACCTCGACTCCTACTACGACCGCTTCCAGCCCGCCGACCAGCCCGAACACGACTCCGTCCGCCGCGCCGCCATCGCCATGTGGCGCTGCGACCGCCTCTACGCCCTCGAAGCCATCCTCTTCGACCTCGAAATGGACTACCACTCCATCCCCACCGCCTGCGTCCTCCCGCCCGACGCCAGCCCCTTCACCCGCGCCGCCGTCGTCTTCAAAGAATCCGCCGGGGACCGCGCCTATGACCTCTGCCGCCGCTACATCATGGCCGCCACCCGCGAACACGACCGCGCCATCCGCACCTTCTATTTCCTCGAGTCCAAACGTCGCCGCCATGGCGCCAGCGCAGGCGATCTCGTCGTCTCAGCCGCTTCGGAAGAAGAAAAAGTAGCGAGCCCCGAACCGCCGTCTCCGCCAGCTCCGCAGCAGCAGCAACAACCACAATCGGAAAATAACCTGAAGCCAAACGAACTCCCCAAAACCCGCTCCCGGTCCACCGTCGAAAGCCTCGTGAACCCCTTTTCGCCCGCCCGCTCCACCCGCAAACCCGCCGCAACCCCCTCTGACCGCCGCCAAAATGGCCCCAAAGCCGCCTGACTGCCGACCCCAGTGATGCCCATCGACTGATGCCGCGCCTGTAGTGTCTCTCTACACATGGCCCCGAAAAGCAGGCAAGGAGGAGAAGGAGGAACCCGAACCATGATGACAACCAAGCAATTCTGGTGGACCCGCAACCTCGGCATCGTCACCACCGCCGCCGCCCCCACTGCGCCGGAACAACCGCTGCCGCAGCAACAAAACCAGCAGCAATCCGAGCCCATAGTCCCACCCGAGTTCCCAGGACTCGTCTACGACGTCCTCAGAGCCTTCCCCGACGCCATGGCCGCCGTCGACAAGGCCGCGCAGGAGTTCTACGCCCGCCGTGTCTCTCGCTGACTACTCCTACATCTGCGCCGCCCGGCCTCGTCGCCGCAGCTCAGCCCAAAATGAACAAGGGACAACTCCGCCGCCGCCCGCAGTGCAGCAGCACCAGCAGCAACAGTCCGTCATCCGCCGCGGCGAAATCCTCCCCGTCGGATCCGGCTTCAAATACGTCTTCAGCCTCCTCGCCTTCGCCCTCGAAGTCCTCGGCTGGAAACCCGACGAAAAACAGCGCGAAGCCCTCAACGCCCGCCGCGCCCGCCGCATTCTCAACTGGGCCCGCCAATGCGGCAAAACCGAAACCGCCGCCGTCAACGCCATCCACGTCGCCTGCACGCGCCCAGGCTCCCTCACCATCGTCATCGGAGGCGTCACCGACCACATCAGCGCCTTCTTCGACCGCATCGACTCGTTCCTCGAAAACATCGACGGCGGAGGCATCGGCGAACAACAAATCGACGAGAGCGCCAACGCCGCCGGCAACACACCCCAGCGCCGCCGCCACCATCACCATAACTGGCTCGGCGGACCCGTCACCAAACCCTCCGGCAACCGCATCGTTCGCCGCTTCCCCAACCGCTCCCGCATCGTCGGACTCACCACCAACAAGGCCGTCCGCTCCCACACCGCCCGTTTCATCATCCTCGATGAAGCCGGCTACATCGACGACCGCGTCTGGGAAGGCGTCCTCCCCACTCTCGCCACCACCGACGGCGACATCCTCGTCATCGGCACGCCCCAGGGAGCCAAAGGCTGGTATTACGACCTCTGGCAAAATACCGCCAACACCCAAGGCCCGCGCGGCTGGTTCAAAAGCATCTACCACGCCGCCGAAAACGCCCGCATTTCCCCCGAATATCTCGCCGAAATGCGCCTCAACCGCGGAGACGCCTGGATCCGTCAGGAATTCTGCTGCGAATTCCTCCGCGACGGCCACAACCTGCTCGACCCCGACGACATCGACAAACTGTTCATCACCCGCCGGGAGAAATAACTATGCCCCCCATCATCCAAACCTGCCCCAAGCCGCCCGCCGATCAGCGGCGGCAATACGTCTTTGGCGTCGACCTCGGACAAAAACGCAATCACACCGCCCTCGCCGTTCTCGAAAAACGCTGGATCCCCGGCACCCCGGACCAGTACCGCTGGAGCGCCGCCCGCGAATACTACGGCGAATACCGCTACGAAGTCGTCCGCCTCGGCCGCCTCCCGCTCGGCACACGCTACAGCGAAGCCGTCGACTGGCTCGAAGCCGCCGTCGAACGCATCTACTGGCCCTCCGTCAAAACCATGCTCGTTGATGCTACCGGCGTCGGCTCCCCCGTCGTCGAACAGATGCGCCTCGTCCGCGCCCTCTCCCAAGGCACGCGCCTCCTCGCCGTCCAAATCACCGGCGGACTCCAAACCGGCTACCGCAAGTCCGGAACCGGCAGTCAGGAAATCTCGGTGTCCCGCACCGAAGTCATGTCCGGACTCCGCGCCGCCATCGAGGCCACCGCCTTCACCATCGACCCCGCCAAACTCCCCAGGGCCGAACTCAACACGCTCCGCGCCGAACTCCGTTCCCTCCAAGCCCAGGGAAAATCCGACACCGGCGAACAGGACGACCTCGCCTACGCCCTCGCTCTCGCCGTCTGGTGGGCCAAACCCCAAACCACCGCTGCCTTCCAAATCCCCTGGACCCAAATTCACGACCGCCGCGCTCCTGAGCAGGTGTTAGATGATTAGCGTTTTCAGAGCCGCCAGAGAGCCAGTTGACCCGGGCCTGCCAGCCGACGGGCAACAAGCGGCTCGGCGAAAATTGGCTGACCGGCGTGATGAACAGTTCGATTTATCATCGCGTGCCAATCATGATCCAGCCCCAAACCTGGTCGTGCTGGTACACCTCGCTGCAGATGGTGGTGAAGTATTATCGCGATCGCGGACAAGGCTATACCGCACTGCGGTATACTCTCCAGTAGTGGACGATGCGCCAGAGATCACGGTCCTGCAACTGCCGAAGTTCAAGGCTGAGGCTACAGAGCTGATCGGGGCCGATGGTATTGCGGCCCGAATTTTCCTGATCCGATGCTACGTCAAGAACGTCAAAGCGGATCTGTCCTCGGATGAGAAGAAGCAGCTCAAACAGATCGCAGCCCATTTGAAAGGAGCGCAATAGTATGCCAAAGAAGACCGGCGCCAAGAAGACAACGTTTGGTGCAGACCTGATTGAAGGAATGAAACTGGTCCTGGCGCACCAGAGGGGCCAAGTAGAAATGGAGCAGGTCTGGCCGAAGCCGATTGATGTCAAGGCGATTCGCAAGCGCGCGAAGATGTCTCAGGCGGAATTTGCCCGGGCATACTGCATCAGCAAGCGCGCGTTGCAGGAGTGGGAGCAAGGCGGCCGCCAGCCCGATTCCGCTGCGCGAGCTTACCTGACGGTTATTGCAAAGGAGCCCGCCGTCGTGCGCCGGGCGTTGGCGAACGAATAGACCGCGGAATACCCCGGTTTACTCGATCAGGTGCCTTGTGAACCCCATGCGTGCGAGGCTCTCGAACGCAACCTTCACGCCGTCCGGAAGTTCCTGGGGCGCCGAATACCCTTTTCGCGCATAGACCCATAGCCGCTGCAAGTCCCCCATAATGATGTTCGCTACCTTTTGTTGCGGCAGGTCCGGCATGAGGCAGTAGTCGTCGAACGTCGTCTTCCAAGAGGAGACGGCTTCCGCTGGGACTTCGGGCCATTCCACCGCAAGCGTGGCCGCGACGCGGCGCCGCATGAAAGGCTTGCAGACAATGCGCACGCAGCTTGCTTCGAGGCCCCGGTCCGCCATCAAGCGTCTCGTGAACGCGATGTTCTGAGCGGTGTTCCTGGCCGCCGTCTCTAGCAGGATCGCCTCGCGCGGCACTCCACGGCCGATGAGGATCTCGCCGAAGACTTCGGCTTCCGGACGATCCCAGGCCGTCGAAAGCAGATCGTTCTGGTGGGCAATCCCTCCAGTCGGAATGACCGTTCGCGCCATGCCTCGATGAAAGAGGTCCGCCGCGACTTCCGCAACGCGTGTGTCGTTGGTGCCCAGCACGATCATGACGTCCGCCACTTCATCGCCGGGCGCCGACTCCAGGAGTTGGTGATAGTCGAAGATCACTCGTGCGTGCGAAAGCGCTTCCGGGGACATACGCTTCAACTAGGCCTTTCCGGTTCGCATATGGCTGAACAACTCCGCGGCGGTCTTCACGGCGGCTTCCGCGGCAGGCCGGTCTGGAGTCTCGTTCGTGTCGTTGTAGCCTTCCATCTCGCCCTTGCCTCCGTCCTGCACCACGATCCCGTCGCGGCGCGCGAGGATGTAGACGTTCTTGTACGACACGCCGTAGTTCACTTCCGGCTGCGGAATCAGCCATGCGATCTGCCCTCGCACGGGCACGATCGACTCGTCCTTCCACAATGCCCTCGCGCCATATCCTGTCGCGTTGATCACGACCTTCTGCGCGACAAGCTGGCTCAACTCCGATGGCGAGTGGAACTCCACTCGCTCGATCCTGCCGCCCTCGACCAGAAAGTCATTCAGCAATTGCCGCGAATAGCCGGCGACGTTGAACGTCAGACTCGATGTCCGCGCCGCGTTCTTGCTTGGGAAGGGATGGCTGCCCGGCGCGAGTCTGTGCATTCGCGGTGTGATATCGGCGATACGGTCCTGATAGTGCGCAAAACCAAGGAGATCTTCGTTGTCGCGGTCGGCGCGGCGCTGCTCCGGAGTCCTGTCTTCCCATAAGGCATAGCGGTCCGTCCATTCGATCGGATTGCCGGCCATACCGAGATAACTCTCGTACATGTGAAACGAGAAGCGCGACATCTGCTCCCACAGCGCCGGAAAGCCGGCGGGCGCGGAGTTAGTGAGCGCGATGCGCGAATCCGGCGTCCACGATCCGGTGGCGCGCGCGGATCGCACTTCGGGCGGGCGTTCCTTGGCGTAAATCGTGACCTTGGCGCCGGCGCGCTGCGCCAAAATCGCGGACGTCAATCCAAGCGCGCCGCATCCGATCACCGCCAGTTCGCGCTCTCCAGCGGCGGCAGCCATGGCTTTCTCGACCGCCAGATTGCTCGAGCCCCATGATAGGGACCATCCGCTGCCCCCGTGCCCGTAGTTGTGCACCACCGTCTTGTCGCCGAGCCGCTCGACATCGAGGCGCGGACCGGCGGCGCGAAAAGGCCGGAAACAAACGGTCACGCGGAACAGGCGGTCCACTTCCGCACGCACCGGCATGAGCGTGGGCAGCACGTCCCAGGGCGCAACCGCGGGAGCCGGAGGGGTGCGAACCTTCGGTGTAGCGCAGCCAGTCAATCCGGCAAAGGCAATGGCGGCCGTTCCACCGGTTCGGCTCAAAAAATCACGTCGGTTCATCTCGGTAAGGAATAAGTTAGCAGACGCACGGGAGTTGTTACGATACCCGTATGCGTCTGCCTATGTTGCTTTTGGCCGCCTGGACCGTTTCTGGCTTTGCCCAGACAGCGAACAACGATCGTTGGGACGGGACGATCGTCTTTGGAGATTTGAAGTTGCCGTTTTCGATGCAACTCAAAATCAAAGATGGCAAAGCCGCGGCAGCGTTCACGAACCTCGGCGAAGTTGCGGCGCCTGTCGCCTCGACGAGCGGAACCGCAACCGAAGACGCCGTGAAATTGCGCTTTGAAGCGCTTCACGCAATCCTCGAAGGCAACCTCGATGGAGGCTCGTTGAAAGGCGTCTACCGCATCGAGGACACCGTGCTCAAGGTGGACGCAGGCCGATTCTGCACGTGCGGGTTTCAAGGCGAAGCCGGACCTGAAATCAGCGGCGTTTGGACCATCGATGGCGGAGGCAAGCTCACCATTCGGCGTACGGGCGAAGACACGATTGGCGTCCTTACCACTGGAGCCGGGACTGAAACACCCGCACTCGCGGGCCGCTTCGATGGCGCCGTATTTACGCTTAGCTATTTCGACGGCGATCCGTCGCGCGCGGCGTGGCTCGAAATCGAGCCGTCGAAGGACGGCAAAGCGCTCGATATCAGCTTCCGGCAGCCGGGCAAAGAAAAGGCCGCCAGCAAAATGCGGGCGGTCCGATCCGTTCGCTAAGCGAGCGCGAGGTTCAGATTCTCGATCGCTTCGTCGATTTCCGCGGTGTTCTTGTAGCCCACCGTGACGCTGTCGACGCCCGCCTTCTGGAACGCGTACCGCATCGCCGCCTGCCGGTCTTCACGTTTCGTGAAGGCGCCTTCGCCAATCAGCTTCATGCTGATGACACCCATGCCTTCGGTGCGAACCTGCTTCACATGCGTGATGACCTCGGACACGTCACCGGGGCCGTTGGTATTGTACTGTTCGGCGTCCATCTTCGTGCCATTGTGGTTCACACGGATCATCGCCACTTCGAGCCATTTGTTGCCGGGAAATTGCCGCAGCGCAGGCAATCCGTGTACGGAAGCGCCATGCCCGATGAGAGCTTTCTTGTGCTTCGCCTCGAGAACGCCGTCCTGCCAGCGCACCGTATCGGTAGGCCAAGTGGCCACGTGCTGGTAGTGCAGCAGCAGCACGTCGAAGTAATCGGTCTGTGCGAGCTTGCGCAGCTCGTCGATCTTCTCCTGCGGATCCACGCCTTCGCGCGTCGTCGTCACCTTCGACATGAGGCGGTACGAATCGCGCGGAATGCCTTTCAATGCGATGCCGAGCATCTTATGCATTTCGCCGTAGGATTCCGCGGTCTCGAAGAAGCGGATGCCGCTATCGTAGGCGTGACGAACGAGGCGTGTGAATTGTTCCTGACCCAATTCACGCTGCGTTCTGCCGCTCATGGTGCCGGTGCCGAAGGCGAGTCGCGTCACCTTTACCCCTGACCTTCCGAGCTTCACCCAATCGGTCGCTTTACCCCCCGTTGTTGCAGCAGCGCCGCGAAGGGATAACCCACCGGTTCCGGCCAGCACGCCTGCGGCGAGCCCGGTTTGCAAAAATCTGCGTCGGGAGGGGCAAATAGCCATTGATGTCGTTACTCCTTTAGTTAGCCGTATCCTATCACGTCTATTTGGCTGCAGTGAGCACGATCGGAGCGCTCTCTGCGCCGTGAAAACGCAGAAAGAATTCGCGGATCTGTTTGTAGTCCTCGACCGGCAGGATCGTGTTTTCGAGCGTCAGCCCGCGTTCCACATGCACTCGCGAGCCATCCTGCTTCCAGGTCGATTGAAAGCTTCCAAATGGAGACGACAGCTTGCCGGGATCGGGGAGTTCGTCCAGTTTGAGCGCTGCCGGAATCTCCCAATCGATTGTTTCCGC
>JACXTT010002057.1_pt1 | contig 32366 bp, 31 predicted proteins | sample 9270951 | NCBI WGS metagenome assembly JACXTT01 (sample SAMN15532306, study PRJNA645909) | rock metagenome | isolation source: weathered quartz diorite | place: Puerto Rico | collected 2017-06-21
CGACCACTGGGACGGCGGGATCGCGCTGCCGGGCTCGGCTGCTGCTCGTCCATAGGAGTGTCCTGACCGCCTGTGCGCCCGGGCGCGGGGCTCTATTATCGTCAGTCCGTGCCGCCGCCACTGGTCGATTTGCGGCATCGACTTAGCGCTTTCCGACCACCGGCAGGTCGATGAAGCTCGCCGCGCCCGCGGTGTGGAAGACGCGCTGCGTGGCTTTGCGGTAATCGCCGGGCCGGGCGAAAAAGATGTTGGACACGTAGGTCTGCGGGTTGCGGTCGTAGAGCGGGAACCAGCTCGACTGGATCTGCACCATGATGCGGTGTCCGGGCAGAAACACGTGGTTCACGTTCGGCAGCGCGAAACGGTAGCGCTCCACCTTGCCGGACGGAATGGCGCTCGGGCGGCTGAAGCTCTCGCGGTAGCGGCCGCGGAAGATGTCCATGGCGACGGGAAGCTCATAGCCTCCCTGCGGTGGATCCGACGGCATCTCTTCCGGGTACACGTCGATCAGCTTCACGACCCAGTCGCTGTCGGTGCCGCTGGTCGACGCAAAGAGATTGACCATCGGTGCACCGCCGATATGCAGCGGCGCCGTGAGCGCGTCCGACACGTAGGTGAGAACGTCGGGACGGTCGGCGACCGCGCGCTGGTCGGCGAGCAGCCAGCTGCGCCACGCTTCGATGTCGGCAAAGTGTACCGGGCGCGGCAGGTATGGCACCGGCTTCGCCGGATCCGAGATGTATTCGTCGTAGGGCGCGGCTTGCTTGCCCGGCGAGCTGAAGCCGAGGCCGAGCTGCGCCTCGAGATACAGCCGCTGCGGCGTCGAGTCACAGCCCGAGTCGCATGACAGCGGCCAGCGAGCCAGGCGCCGCCATACGTTGGTGCCCGTCTCGAACGCGAACACCGGCGGTGTCGCCGCCTGCGGCGCATTGTCCGTCAGGTGCTCATCGAGGAACGGCTGCATCACGTCGCGCCGGAACTGCAGCGCGGTGTTGCCTTCGAACTTGAGCGGACCCAGCGCCGTGCCGTCGTAGTTGACGCCGCTGTGCCGCCAGGGACCCAGCACCAGGAAATTGCGGTCGTTGGCCGTATCCTTGGGCTCAGTCGCCAGGTACGTGTGGATGCCCCCGTACATATCCTCCTGGTCCCAGATGCTCGTCACGTACATCGTGGGAGTCTTCAGGGGCCGGGAAGCGAGAACCTGATCGAGCGCCTGGGCGCTCCAGAACTCATCGTAGGCCGGGTGCTCGGCGATCTTGTTGAAGAACGGCAGCTGGTCGATGCCGAAGCGGCGCGCGAAGTCACCGGCGGATCCGCTGCTGAGGAACAGCTGGAAGTCATCGTATGCGCCGCGCGCGATACGCTTGCCTTCACCGCGCGCAGTGGTCTGGCCGTACAGGTAGTCGAAGTTCGTCTGGCGGAAGGCACCGTTGTGAAACCAGTCATCGCCCTTCCAGCCGTCGACCATCGGGCACATGGGCACTGCGGCCCGCAGCGCCGGATGCGGGTCGACGAGCGCCATGAGCACCGTGAACCCCTCGTAGGAGGAGCCAATCATGCCGACCTTGCCGTTCGATTCCGGCACGTTTTTCACCAGCCACTCGATGGTGTCGTACGCGTCGGTGGAGTGATCCACGGTAGTGGCGTTGAGCGGACCGCGCAGCGGTCGCGTCATGACGTAGTCGCCTTCCGAGCCGTATTTACCCCGCACGTCCTGGAAAACGCGGATATAGCCCTGGGGGGCAAACACCTCATCCCCCATCGGCAGCGTCGCCGGCATGTTCGGGCTCACGAAGCGCTCGGCGCGCTTCGAGGCCTCGTAGGGGGTGCGGGTGAGAATGATAGGCGCGCCGTGGGCGCCCTTCGGAACCACCATGACAGTGTGCAGCTTCACCCCGTCGCGCATCGGAATCATGACCTCGCGCCGGAGGTAATCCCACTCCGAGGTGGGTACCGTGAAAGCGGCGGGAATGTCGGGCTCCATCGGCGGCGTCGGCGCCGTCGGCGCAGCCGCGCTCGCCTCGGCGAGCCATGCCGGCAGCATCAGGCCCACGACCCACGAGCTCACGGTCCGCATCGGTTCCACTCCCCGCAGTGCGCAATGGTGCGCAAGCCTGCCACGGGCCCTGTGGTCGCGCTAGGATGTCCCCATGGCCACCGCTGACATCGCCGCTGCGCTGCGGGCAGCTCTGCCCGAAGATTGCCTGTTGTGGCGCGTTGAGGACCGGCGCCCGTACGAGTGCGATGCCCTGACGGCGTTTCGTCAGCTGCCCGCCGTGGTCGCGCTGCCGCGCACCGAGGAACAGCTGCGGCAGGTACTGCTGACCTGCAGCCGGCTCGAGGTTCCAGTGGTCGCCCGCGGCTCGGGCACTGGCCTGTCCGGCGGCTCGACCCCGCACGCGCAGGGCGTGCTGCTCTCGTGCGCGCGGCTGAACCGCATACTGGAAATCGATCCGCTCGCGCGCATCGCGCGGGTCGAGCCCGGCGTGGCAAACCTGCGGGTCTCGGAGGCGGCGGCGGTGCACGGGCTGTACTACGCGCCCGATCCCTCCTCGCAGGTCGCCTGCTCCATCGGCGGCAACGTGGCCGAGAACTCCGGCGGTGTCCATTGCCTCAAGTACGGTCTGACCGTCCACAACGTGCTCGGGGTGCGCGGCTACACCATGGACGGGGAACCGCTTGAGCTCGGCGGCCGCGCGTCCGATAGCCCGGGGCTGGACCTGCTGGCGCTCGCCATCGGCTCCGAGGGCCTCTTGATGGTGACCACCGAGATCACCGTTAAGCTCCTGCCCCGTCCGCCGTGCGCGCAGCTGGTCATGGCCTCGTTCCCCGACGTACACAGCGCCGGCAATGCGGTCGCCGCCGTGATCGCCGCCGGCATCATTCCCGCGGCGCTCGAGATGATGGACCGCAAGGCCACCGCGGCGGTCGAGCCCTTCGCGCACGCCGGCTACGACCTGGAAGCGGCTGCCATTCTGCTGGTGGAGGCGGACGGCACACCCGAGGAGGTCGACGAACAGATCCGGGAGATCGAGACCGTCCTGCACGGTGCGGGCGCGAGCACGCTGCGGGTGTCGGGCTCGGAGGCCGAGCGGCTGCGCTGGTGGTCCGGCCGCAAGAATGCCTTCCCGGCCGCCGGAAGGCTGTCGCCCGATTACTACTGCATGGACGGCACGATTCCGCGCAAGCACGTCGGCGACGTGTTGAACGCGATCGAGCGCATGGAGACGAGCTACGGCCTGCGTTGCATGAACGTGTTCCACGCCGGCGACGGCAACCTGCACCCCTTGATCCTCTTCGACGCCAACGATCAGGATTCATGGGAGCGCGCCGAGCGTTTCGGCACCGAGATCCTCGAGCTGTGCGTGCAGCTCGGCGGCACCATCACCGGCGAGCACGGTGTCGGCCTCGAGAAGCTCAATCCCATGTGCGTGCAGTTCTCGCCCGCCGAGCGTGCCGCCTTTACGGCCGTGAAGGAGGCCTTCGACCCGGCACGGCTCCTCAATCCAGGCAAGCTCATCCCGACCCTGGCGCGCTGCGCGGAGTACGGCCGGATGCGCGTACACCACGGCGCACTGCCGCACGCGGATCTGCCGCGATTCTGAAGGAACCGGCCCTGATGAGCGCGAGCGCCGATGCCGTGCTGGCTGAGCTGCTTGAGCGGGTCGGGGCCGCACAGCGCGCGCGCCAGGGGCTGCGCCTTAAGGGGGCGGGCACCAAGGACTTCTACGGCGAGAGTCTCACCGGCGAGGTCCTCGAGCTGTCGGCTTATCGCGGCATCGTCGACTACGAGCCCTCGGAGCTGGTCATCACGGCCCGCTGCGGCACGCCGCTCTCCGAGATTGAAGCCGCGCTCGCCTCGCGCGAGCAGTTCCTCGCGTTCGAACCGCCGGCGTTCGGCGCCGACCCGAGCTTCGGTGGCGTGATCGCCGCCGGCCTCTCGGGCCCGCGCCGCGCATACGCGGGTGCGGCGCGCGACTTCGTGCTGGGAGCGAGGCTGCTCAGCGCCGATGGGGACATGCTGCGTTTCGGCGGCCGGGTGATGAAGAACGTCGCCGGATTTGACGTCTCGCGCCTCTTGTGCGGCTCGCTCGGCATCCTCGGAATCATCACCGAGATCTCACTGAAGGTGTTGCCACGTCCGCGCGCCGAGGAAACCGTGCGGCTCGAGTTGCCGGCAGCCGCGGCCGTGGAATGCTTCAACCGCTGGTCCGCCGCCGGCGTTCCGATCTCCGGGGCCGCCTGGTGGCAGGGCGGCGCCTGGGTGCGGCTCTCCGGCTCAGCGCCCGCGGTGCGTGCGGCGCGGGGCCATATCGGCGGTGAGAGCGTCGACGCCTCGCGCGCGCAGGCCTCGTGGGACGCGCTGCGCCACTGCCAGCTGCCGCTCTTTGCCAGCAGCGTCGTCTGGCGGCTCTCGGTTCCCGCGACGACCGCACCGCTTGATCTGCCGGGCAACCCGCTGATCGACTGGGGCGGAGCGCTGCGCTGGTATGCAGATCCTGGGGGCGATTCCCGGATGCGCGAGGTTGCTGCCGCGGCCGGTGGCACCGCGCTGTGCTGGCGGGGCCCGGCGCCGCAGGGGCGCTTTCACCCGTTGGCGCCGGCGCTCGCGCAGCTGCATCGCCGTCTCAAGGAGCGCTTCGACCCGCACGGCATCTTCAACCGGGGGCGGCTGCTCGCGGGACTTTAGAGGTTGATCGTCCCACGTCCGAGCTCGATCACGTCGCCGCTCACATAGATCTGACGATCGGCGTCCACACGCAGGCGCAGCGACGACGGCCGCCCGGTGTACTCGCCCTGCGAGATCTCGAACTCGCACGGCAGCGTCCGCCCCATGGCGAGGCACCACCCGCCGAGGTTGGCGGTCGCCGACCCCGTGGCGGGATCCTCGAGGACGCTGCCCCCGTGTGGGAAGAAAAAGCGGGCGAGAAGCCCTGCGCCAGCGGGCGCGAACACATAGGCCATGCTGTGCCCGTCGACGCTCGGCAGCTGTGCAAGCAGGTCCCCGCGTATTCGCACGCGCCGCACTGCGGCCTCGCTGGTGAGCGGCACGATGAGCTGCTCCTTGCCCGCGTTCACCCACAGCGGCCGCTCGCCGATATCGCGCTCCTCGAGCCCCAGCATCGCCGCCACCGTGAGCCGCGGCTCCTGCACCTCGCGCCAGCTCGGTGCCTTGGCCTGCAGCGTCCAGCGATCGCCCGCGGCGCGCACGGGAATGGTCCCTGCAGTCACCTCGAGCGTCAGCCGGTCACCTCCCAACCCGAGCGCGCGGCACACGTGCGCCGTGCCGAGCACCGGGTGTCCGGCGAAGGGCATCTCGTAGCTGGGCGTGAAGATCCTCACGCGGGCGCTGGCACGCTCGGAGGGCAGGATGAAGGTGCTCTCCGACAGATTGAACTGCAGCGCCAGGGCCTGCATCCTTTCGGCGTCGAGGGTCTGCGCCCGCTCGAAGACGCACAACGGGTTCCCGCTCAAGGCGGCGCGTCCCTGCGTAAACACGTTCACGATACGATACGCGTACGCGGCCATGGCGAGAGGATTCTATCCCGCCTGGTGAGCGATCACAGCATCAGCGAAGCGACCACCGCCCAATGAAGCGATCACTGCCATGAGCACCGAGTTGCTGTTCAGGGACGACGCCTATCTCAAGACCGCGACCGCGCGGGTGCTGACCGCCATCGAGCGCGGCATCGAGCTCGATCGGACCGTTTTCTATCCGCAGGGCGGCGGACAGGCGGGCGACACCGGTTCGCTCGTGCGCCGCAGCGGCGAGCGCATCCTCATCGCCGACACCCGCAAGGCCGACGGCCCCGACCGCGTGCTGCACATCGTCGGCGGCGGCAGCCGGCTTCCCGAGCCCGGCGAAGAGCTCGCGCTCGAGATCGACTGGCGGCGGCGCTATCAGCTCATGCGCCTGCACACCGCGCTCCATCTGCTGTCGTGCGTGATCCCTGCCCCGGTCACCGGCGGCAACATCGCTCCCGACAAGGCGCGCCTCGATTTCGACATCGAGCTGAGTCAGTTGAATGCCGCCCGTATCGAAAGCGAGACCAACGTGCTGATCGCCGCCGGCGCCGCCACCGAGACTGTCTGGATCACCGATGCCGAGCTCGACGCCCAGCCGGAGCTCGTCAAGACCATGAGCGTGCAGCCGCCGCGCGGCGCCGGCCGCGTTCGGCTGCTGCGGATTCCGGGCATCGACCTGCAGCCCTGCGGCGGCACGCACGTCGCCGACATTGGCGAGATCGGCGGGATTCGCGTTCTCAAGATCCGGAGCGAAGGCAAGCGTAACAAGCGCGTGGAGATTGCGCTCACTGATAGCGGCTGACCTCCAGGCCGCTGCCGACCGCCAGCAGCACCGAGCTCATGCCGGCGGCCGCGCGCACCCGCTCCTGGTACACGCGGGCCTCGCGGCGGAACTTCTCGGGGTACAGCATGTTGTCGGCGACCACGATCGCGCCCAGCGCGAGCTTAGGGTGCAACAGCTCGAAGACCGGAACGTACAGGTCCTTCCACAGGTCGATCAGCGCGAAATCGAACGGGCCCGGGAGCTGGCGGAGCGAGGCCAGCGCGTCACCGACGCGAAACTCCACGTACTTCGCGAGCCCGGCGCGGGCGAGCTGGGTGCGCGCGTACTGCGTCTTGGCCTCCCGCAGCTCGAGTGAGATCACCTTGCCCCCGACGGCACGCGCCGCTTCCGCCAGCCAGGTGGTGGAGTAGCCGTAGGAGCTCCCCACCTCGAGGATCCGGCGTGCCTCGGCTTCCTTGATGAGCAGATTCATCAGCATGCCGGCGGCCCGTCCGACCGGCAGCAGCATCTCGTCGAGACGCCGTGCGTTCTCTTCGGCGGAGAGGCTCTCGGAGACCTGCCGCTCGCGCTCGGCACGTGCCTCGTACTCGGCGAGCACCGCGCTCACCGCCTGATCCATCGCTCCCGGGTCCCGCATCGCTCCCCCCGCCTCACGCCGCGCCGGAGAAATACTCCTGAAGCGATGCGACTCCGAGTCGCTTCGCCTCGAAGAGGCTCTCGAGATGCTCGCGGGAATTGACCAGCCCGCGCGCCCGCAGGATCCCCCGCTCGTCGAGCAGCACCGCGAACGGCAGACGGCTCACCTGGTACGCGAGTCCCAGCGCTGCCGATACCACGTACGGAACGCCGTCGAGGCCCTGGCTGCGCACGAACTCACGCTGCTCGGCGCTGTCGCCGTCACTCGCCAGCAGGACGTCCAGCCATGCGCGCTCGTCGCGGCGGCTCGACTTGACCGCGGGCAGCAGGGACTTGCACACCGGGCACGTCGGCGACACGAACAGGAGCAACGTGCTGCGGCCGTCGGCGCGGGCGGCACCGAGCCGGTGCGCCTGACCTTCGAGATCGGCCACCTCCAGCACCGGCGCCGGCTCCCCGACCACAAGCCCACGCTGGAGCATGAGCGCCCCGGCCGGCGCGATCCGCTCGTGCAGCACCCCCACCTGACGCACCAGCGCGAGCACGACCGCCGCCAGCACCAGCAGCAGAATCCACAGTGCGACATTGGAGACCGCGAGCGCCGTCATCGCGGGCCTCGCACGAGAGCCGTGGCCGGCGCCACGCGACCGAGCAACCGATCGAGACTCATATATAAGAGTGAGGCGACCGCGGTCCCGGCACCGATGGTGAGGGCGTCCGCGGCGGCCATCGCCCGTGCGCGCCAAGGCAGCAGCGTCGCGCCGAGCAGCGCCGCGAGGATCACATTGCGCCACACCATCCACTCCGCAATCGCGCGTCGCTCGTCGGCCCCGCCGCAGCCGCAAGCCAGATCGCGCCTGCCGCGGTGCAGATTGATCGCCATCGCAACCGCGTAGCCGAGAAGCAGCGCCGCTCCCGCAGCGCACGCACCGGGGCGCGATCGGGCGGCGAGAAGTCCCACGCCCGTCATCAGCTCGATTACCGGCACCAGCCACCAGAGCCGTGCGAGGTCGTCCGGCAGCAGCCGGTAGGCCCGGAAGAGCTCCGCGAAGCGCTGCGGACTGCGCAGCTTCTGGAGCGCCGCGCCGGCGAACAGCAACGCGAAGGCGCCGGCGAGCAGAGCGCCGATGGCCGGGTCGATCATGGTGCATACATCATAATCCAGTCGCGCATGTAGTATCCGCGCACACGAGAGCTGGGGTCTGTCCTCATGAACGCCTTGCATCTGTCGGTCGCCGAATTCCGATCCCTGGCCGCACGGATGACGGACCTCAGCGCGGATCTGCTCGCGGGGCTCGATGGTGCGCCTGCCTTCCCCACGGTCTCGGGCGCGCAGACCGAGCAGGCCTTCGCGACGGCGCTGCCCGAGGAGGGTCTCGGAGCTGCAGCCCTCGATGCCCTGGAGGAGGTGCTCGCCCTATCGCGGCCGCCGACGCCGCGCTTCTACGGCTACGTGCTCGGCTCGGGTGAGCCGGTCGCAGCGCTGGCCGATCTGCTCGCGAGCATTCTCAATCAGAACGTCACGGCGTGGCGCTCCGCCCCGGCGGCCGTGAGCATCGAAAGGCAGCTGGTGCGGAGCCTCGCCAGCGCGCTCGGTTGCGAGGGCTTCACCGGGAGCCTGTGCGGCGGCGGCTCGATGGCGAACCTGATGGGGCTCGCCATGGCGCGCGAGGCGCAGCTCCCGGCCAACGAACCGGGCGCGCGCCCCGGCGTCGTGTACGCCTCGAGCGAAGTGCACATGTCGACACCGAAGGCGATGGCGCTGCTCGGACTCGGGCGTGAGAACCTGCGGCTGATCGAGGCGGACCAAGACTTTCGCCTGGATCCGCAGGCGCTGCGCGAGGCCATCGCGGCCGACCGCGCCGCGGGACGCCGGCCGCTCGCGGTCGTCGCCAGCGCCGGCACTGTCAATACGGGAGCGATCGATCCGCTCGCCGAGATCGCCTCGGTCTGCCGCGAGCAGCAGCTGTGGCTGCACGTCGACGGCGCCTATGGCGCGCTGGCGGCACTGGCCATCCCGGCAGCGTTCGCGGGACTCGGTGCCGCAGACTCCGTGTCGCTCGATCCTCACAAATGGCTCTACCAGCCGCTCGACTGCGGGATGCTGCTGTTCAGGAGCAGCGATGCCGCGCGCCGCGCGTTCTCCTTCACTGGCGACTACGCGAAATCGCTCGCCTCTGATCCCGTGGAGGCCTTCACATTTTTCGACGAGTCGCTCGAGCTGTCGCGTCGCTTCCGGGCGCTCAAGCTATGGCTGTCCCTGCGCTATCACGGCCTCGCAGCGTTTCGCAGCGCGATCCGCGCGGACCTGCACCACGCGCAGACTCTCACCGCCGCGGTCGCGGGCGCCGCAGGACTGGAGCTGCTCGCGCCGGTGGAGCTCAGCGCGGTGTGCTTCCGCTTCGTGCCGGGCGCTCCGCATCACAATGCCGACCGCTTCAACGAGGCCATCCTCAGACGCGTCATCCAGCGGGGCCGGGTATACCTGTCCAACGCGACGCTGCGGGGACGCTTCGCGCTGCGCGCCTGCTTCGTGAATCACCGCACCACCGACCAGGACGTCGCGCAGATCGTTCCCGAAGTGCTGCACGCAGCGCGTGAGCTCGCCGCCACCTAACCGGGATCCCCACGAAGTTGCGCGTCCTGCTGAAGCGGTGAGCGCTCGCCAGGCACAGCGCGCGCAATAGCCCGGGGGGGTGGCCTAGCGCAGATCCTCCTCCCAGAACTCGTGCGCGCGCCGCGCGCCGCCCTCGGCGCGTGCCTGCTCGAGCTTGCGCAGCTCGACGCGCCGGATCTTCCCGGAGATGGTCTTGGGCAGAGCGGCAAATTCCAGCCGCCGGATGCGCTGGTACGGCGAGACGCGATCGCGTACGTGTTTCAAGATCGAGCGTGCGGTGTCGGCGTCGGGGTTGCAGTTCGCCGCCAGCACCACGAACGCCTTCGGCACCGACAGTCGCAGCGGATCCGGGCTCGGCACGACCGCGGCCTCCGCTACCGCGGGATGCTCGATCAGCACGCTCTCGAGCTCGAACGGGCTGATGCGGTAGTCCGAGGACTTGAAGACATCGTCCTTGCGGCCGACGTAGGTCAGGTACCCGTCAGTGTCGCGCGAGGCGACATCGCCGGTGTGGTAGTAGCCATCGCCCATGGCGCTCGCATTGCGCGACGGATCATCGAGGTACCCCTGCATCAGCGCGAGCGGACGTTGCGCGAGATCGATGCAGATCTCGCCCTCCTCGCTGAGGTGCCCGTCGGCATCGAGCAGCACGATCGGGCATCCGGGCAACGGCCGTCCCATCGAGCCGGACTTCACCAGCTGTCCGGGCGAGTTGCCCACCTGCGCAGTGGTCTCGGTCTGACCGAAACCGTCACGGATGGTGATGCCCCAGGCATCGCGCACCCGCGAGATCACCTCCGGGTTCAGCGGCTCGCCCGCGCTCGCCGCCTCGCGCAGCCTCACGCGCCACTCGCGCAGGTCGTTCTGGATCAGCATCCGCCATACCGTTGGCGGTGCGCAGAAACTCGTTACGCCCTGCCGCACCAGCTGCCCGAGCAGCGCGCGGGCGTCGAAGCGCTCGTAGTGATACGCGAGCACGGTCGCCTGCGCATTCCACGGCGCGAACAGGCTCGACCACGCGTGCTTCGCCCATCCGGGGGAGCTCAGGTTCAGATGCACATCCCCGGGCTTGAGACCCAGCCAGTACATGGTCGACAGATGCCCGACCGGATAGCTCACCTGCGTGTGCGCGACGAGCTTCGGTCGCGCGGTGGTGCCCGAGGTGAAGTAGAGGAGCAGCAGGTCATCGGCGCGCGTCGCCGCGGTCGTGAACTGCCCGCCGGCGGCGTACGAGCGATCGTAGTCGATCCAGCCCTCCGCGCTTCCTCCCACCGCGATGCGCAGCGGTGCCCCGGGCAATTCCGCAAAGCGTCCCGCGAGGTGTGCGTCGGTCACGACCGCCTTGACGTGACCGCGTTCGAGCCGATCGCGCAGATCCTCCCGCTCGAGGAGAGTCGTCGCGGGAATCACGACCGCACCCAGGCGGATGGCCGCAAGCATGGTTTCCCAGAGCGGCACGCAGTTCGGCAGCATGAGCAGGAGGCGGTCGCCAGCTCGCAGGCCCTGAGAGTCGAAGAAGCTCGCCACCTGCCCCGAGCGCCGCGCGAGCTCGGAGAATGACAGTGACTGGTCAGCGCCCGCGTCGTCGACGACGCGGAGGGCAATCCTGTCGTTGCCGGCGGCGATCACGTCGAAGTAGTCCCGCGCCCAGTTGAATTCCTCGAATACGGGCCAGCGGAATTCGCGCCGCGCGCCTGCCCAGTCCTCCCTCAGGCGCAGCAGCTGATCGCGCAACTCGATGAAGCGACGGCTGGTGCTCATGACCGCGCCCTTCCCTCAACCCCGGCGCGCGAGCTTAACATCGCCCCCGGAGCGGCCCGCCCCGCCCCGACGCCGGCGGTGCACCGGGCAGTGGATGCGGGGGCATTCCTATGGTTTAACAATGGGTTGAGCAATCAAATGAAACCGGAATCCATGTCATGAGCGCGTCCCGTCTTGAAGCCTTCACCGATGGGGTGGTCGCCATCATCATCACGATCATGGTGCTGGAGATCAGGGTTCCGCACGGCAGTGACCTCGCGGCACTGCAGGCGGACGTGCCGGTGCTCTCGGCCTACCTGCTCAGCTACGTGAACGTGGGCATCTTCTGGAACAACCACCATCACATGCTGCACGTCACCGAGCGGGTCAACGGCAAGGTGCTGTGGGCGAACCTGGCGCTGCTGTTCTGGCTGTCGCTGGTGCCGTTCATGATCCGCTGGATAGACGACACCGGATTCACCGCACTGCCGACGGCCGCCTACGGGATCGTGCTGGTGGGCGCCGCGGTGAGCTACCTGATCCTTGAACGTCAGATCATCGCGCACAACGGCCGCACCTCGCGCCTCGCGCGAGCGCTCGGTGGAAGCGATCGCAAGGGCAAGGTGTCGCTCGCCCTGTACATCACTGCCGTTGCACTGGCCTTCATACGGCCGTGGCTCGCGATCGTACTGTACGTCGCCGTGGCGCTGCTGTGGCTCGTGCCCGACAGTCGCATCGAATCGCTGGTGGGGAAAGGAGAAGGGCCCCCCTGAGGGAGGTCCTCCTGAGCAACATTGCCGCGGTGGCGGCGGCCTACTTGAAGACCACCGTGCGGCCGCCGTTCAGGAACACCCGATGCTCGATGGCGTAGCGCACAGCCGCCGACAGCGCGCGCCGTTCCGAGTCCCGTCCGGCCTCGACCAGCATTTCGGGCGTGTAGGTGTGATCCACGCGCTCGACGATCTGCTCGATGATCGGGCCCTCGTCGAGATCGTGAGTCACGTAATGCGCCGTGGCGCCGATCACCTTGACGCCGCGATCGTAGGCCTGATGGTAGGGCTTGGCGCCCTTGAATCCGGGCAGGAAGGAGTGGTGGATGTTGATGGCCCGGCCCCGCAGCTTCTCGCACAGATCGTCGGAGAGGATCTGCATGTAACGAGCAAGCACCACCAGCTCGGTGCGTGTCGAGTCGACGAGCTCGAGCAGTCGCCGCTCCTGCTCGGGCTTGCTGGCCAGTGTGATCGGCAGATGAAAGAACGGCAGATTGTGCCGGGCCGCGGTCGGCTGCAACGTCACGTGGTTCGATACCACCGCCGTGACATCCATCCCGAGCTCGCCGGTTCGATGCCGGTAGAGCAAGTCCTCCAGGCAGTGATCGAAGTTCGACACCATGATCAGCACTCGCGTGCGCTCGCGGGTGTCGTGGATGCGCCACTCCATGTCCTCGGGGGTCGCAATCGCCTGGAAATCCTGCCGCAGCTGCGCGAGATCCACCTTCTCGCCCTGCACGCCGCAGAACGTGATGCGCACGAAGAAACGCTGCGCGATCGTGTCGTCGAATTGGTGCATCTCGAGCAGGTAGAAGCGCCTCGCGGCCAGAAAGCCCGTGATGGCCGCAGTGGTCCCCATGCGGCTCGGACAACTCGCCGTCAGCACATACGGATGATCAGTCGCAAACTTCACACGCCCGCCCCCGCGCCGTCTTGAACGTGGCAAGCGTGACAGCACGGCCCGCCCCGCTCTGATCCAAATGGGACGGCCTCTGACGCGTAAGCGTCATGCGAGGGATAGGGATACGCGAATCTCGACGAGCCAGGAGGTGACAGCCCCCGAGCGCGGGACGATGGTGCAATCGAGCTCTCCCTCGATGAGCAACGCGTCGAGTCTCGACAGGGTCACCGGGCCGGCAGGGCACGTCACCTCGAGGTCCGAGAGCGCGAGAATCAGTGTCGCGCTCGACTGCAGAGCGAGCGCCCGCGGTTCTGATGCCACGCAGACCGTCAGTCGCGAATCGAATCGGCCCCGCCGCGTCATGACATTGAGATCGGTCACGGCTCCGCCGAGCGGCTCGGCGAACACCGCCACCTCCCCAGGAAAGGCGAGCGGCGGAGTTTGAGGCGTTGCGATGAGCGGCTGATCCTGGCCGATCGAGAGCGACAGGCAGCCCTCGAGCACCGCCATGCGACGCTCGATCCCCGGAAAATGCGAGAACGGACCTGCGGCGCGGATTTCCGCGATGCTCACACGCCAGTCGAATCGAGTGAGATCGCTTCCGGCCGGGTGGACGATGAGCTCGCGGGTCAGGCCGCCGCCGTTCTTCCAGGGAGTCGCCGCCTGCTGCGCGGCGCGCAGAATCCGAGTCGTGGCGCCTGCCGCGGTCGCACCCACTTCACGAGTCCGGAAACGCCAGCGAGAAGTTGCCGTCGCGAATCTGCGGCGCACCGGGCTCGATTTCGTAGTACTCGCCCTTGTCGGCCACGAAGATATGACACGCAACTCCCAAGCCGCGCGTGTCGTCGAGACTGCCGGCGGCGATGCTGATGCGATCGAGCCCCACTCCCTCCCAGAAGAGCGTCGAGCCGCAACGCCCACAGAACCCGCGGCGTGCCTCGCTCGAGGACTCGTACCACTCGAGCTCACCCTCCGACAGGAGGCGAAAGTCGGTGCAGCGCGCCGCGGTGGCTGCCATGACATGCCCCGTCATCCGCCGGCATTGCGTGCAATGGCACATCACGATCGGGCGCAGGGGGCCGTCGACGCGGTAGCGGACTGCGCCGCACAGGCAGCCGCCGGTATGTACGGAGGGGGGGTTGCGCATGATCCTGTCTGCCTTGGCTGATCCTTTCTACTTAGGCCGATCCTTTCCGCCCTGGGCTAATTGAGTCCGGCCAGGCTCACCGGCCCCGAGCTTCTGCGCCAGGTACACGAAGCTGAGCGCCCACATCTCCGCGGCCTGCTTGTGATCGGCCGCGGCCGCGTGGCCGCCGTCGGTGTTCTCGTAGAACAACACCTCATGACCCTGAGCGAGCATGCGCGCCGCCATTTTGCGCGCATGCACCGGCGTGACGCGATCATCGCTCGTGGCCGTCACGAAGAACACCGGCGGATAGCTCCGGCCCGCCTTGACGTTCTGATAGGGCGAGTACCTCATGATCCAGGCACGGTCGGCCGGCTGGTCAGGATCGCCGTATTCGGCGGCCCAGGAGGCGCCCGCGCCGATGTGCGTGTAGCGGATCATGTCGATCAGCGGCACCTGGCAGACCACGGCACCGAAGAGCTCCGGCCGCTGCACCATATTGACGCTCACCAGCAGACCGCCATTCGATCCGCCCATGATGCCGAGCTGACGGGGCGTGGTGATGCCGCGCTTCACGAGGTCCTCTGCCACCGCCTGGAAATCGTCATAAGCCCTTTGCCGTTTCTCGAGCAGCGCCGCCTGGTGCCACGCGGGACCGTACTCGCCGCCGCCCCGGATATTGGCGACCGCGAAAGCCCCGCCGCGGCTCAGCCACAGCATGCCGAAGTTGGCTGAGTAGCCGGGCGTCTGCGAGATCTCGAAGCCGCCGTAGCCGTAGAGAACCGTCGGTGCCGGGCCCGCGGCACTCTTGCTGCGTGTCACGAAATAAGGAATGCGGGCGCCATCCTTCGAGGTCGCGAAGAACTGCTCAGTCTCGAGGTTCGAGGCATCGAAGCGCGCGGGCAGCGATTTGAGCGCCACGGGCTTGCCGTCGCCGGCGTCGGCGTAGAGCGTGGTCGGCGTCGTGTAGCTCTCGAAGCGAAACTGCGCCTCCGGACCCCAGGAGTTGGCCGTGACGACATGTGTCGAGCCGCCTGGCGGAAGCGCCAGCGTCGTGTGGCTCCAGGTCCCGCCGGCCGTGGGGCGAAACACATGAATGGCGCCGGTCACATCGTGATAGATCGAGGCATAAACGGCATCGCGGCCCGCCGCTACCTCGTTGATGGCGCTGCGGTCATCGGGCGTATGGAGAACAGCGATCGCGACGCCCAACGCGCCTGGTGCGGCATCCGCGACGCGATATGCGATCAGGGAGCCTTTGGCGATCGGCGCGGCACCCGCGGGAGTCCAGTCCTCGCGCAGCGTGAAGATGAGGTTCCGCCCCAGCGCACCCTTGAGGTCGGCCCCGAGCGGCAGCGGCAGCTGCCGGGTCTTGCCGTCGCTCGTGATGAGGCGGTACTCGGCCGTGAAGAAGCTGACATCGCGCTCGACGAGCGCGAGGGTGCCGGAAGGATCATGGAACACCACCGCCTGGGCGCCGACGTCGCTCTCCTTGCCCTCGTAGATCGTCCTGGCTTCGGACTGCGGCTCACCGCGCCGCCACCACTTCACGATGCGCGGATAGCCGGAAGCCGTCATGCTGCCCGGACCGAAGTCGGTTCCGAAGAGCACCGTGTCCTCGTCGAGATAGGCGATCGCGGACTTCGCCTCGCTGAGCTGCAAGCCGTCCTTGATGAATGCTCTCGCGGTGAGATCGAACTCGCGCACCACGACCGCGTCGCCGCCCCCGCGTGAAAGATGCAGCAGACAGCGCTTCAGCGCGGGCGTGCACTCCGCGCCCTTCCACACCCAGTTTTCCTTCTCCTCCTTCGCGAGCTGATCCAGGTCGAGCAGGATGTCCCAGGCGGGAGCGGGCTGCGCGTAGTCGGCGATGGTGGTGCGCCGCCAGACTCCCTTCGGGTGCTGCGCGTCCTGCCAGAAGTTGAAAACGTACTGGTGCTCGAGATCGCCATAGGGAATGCGGTCGGCGGCGTCCATCACCCTGAGAATGGCCTCGTAGTCCTTCTGATAGTTCGGGTCGGCCTTGAGAATCGCGGTGGATCGCGCGTCCTGCGCCTTGACCCATTCCAGCGCCTTCGCGCCGTGAACGTCCTCGAGCCACAGGTAAGGATCGGTGCCCCCGGAATCTCCCGGGTGGCGCTTGTGTTCCTGGTGTTCCTGATGTCCGCTGCTCACGCTCTTCGCTCCCGGCGCTCCTGTGCCGCTGCTCGCTACCAACGGTGCGCCACCGCTCGCTCCCGATGTGCGCCCGTCGCCTACCCATGACTCGGTGGGCACGTCGCTCGGCAACGGCAGCGATCGGATGTAAGTGACCAGGCTCCAGACCGCTTCCGTGCCCAGCGTACCGCCGAATGCGGGCATGCCTTTGGGACGGCCGTAGTAGATGGAGGTGAAGATCTCGCCGTCCGTGCCGCCGTAGCGCCAGCGTCCGTCCGCCAGGCTCGGTCCGACCCAGCCGACGCCGTCGCCTCCATGGCAACCGTCGCAGTTCATCGCCGTGAACAGCAACGCCCCGTTCTTCGCCACCGCAGTATCGCCCTCGTGGGGATTGCGGAGCGTCGCGCCGGCCGGGGCATGGCCTCCGGCGGCAATGTGGGCCTCGTAGCTGATCGCAGGCGGCGCACCGGACGGCGACGATGGCGCTGCCGTGTGCGGGCCGCACGCGGCCAGCGTGACGCACGACAACAACCCTGACAGTGCGCGCCGCATGTGCTGCCTCACAGACCGAAGATCCAGATCATGCCGCCTTGGCTCGTGTGGCGCGCGATGTCTTTCATGTAATCTGCCGGCGGCCGCACATCCGCGGGATCCTCCGAACGCACGTCCCCGGCGAGCAGCGCCCAGTCCCCGCCGATCCCCGCATACACCGCCACGTACTGCTTGCCGTCCGGACCGCGGTAGGTCATCGGGTTGCCGACCACTCCCGAGCCGACCTTGAATTTCGACAGCAGCTTGCCGGTTCTGGCATCCACCCACTTGAACCAACCGTCGAGTGTTCCGTAGAAGGCGACATCGCCCGCGGTCACCAGCGCGCCGCTCCAGGTCGGAAACGGCTCCTTGTTCTCCCAGACCTTGCGACCCGTCGCCGCGTCCCACGCCATGAACGTGCCGAGGTATCCGCCCGGGCCGGCAGAGTACGGACTCGTGACCCCCATGAAGGGCGTGGCCTTCAGGCGGTGGGCGTGAACCGCGGCATAGTCCATGCACAGGTTGTTGGTTGAGGTGTAGAAGAGATGGGTGTGCGGCGAGTAGGCAGCGGGCGAAGAGGGGCTCACACCACCCTCGAGACTCGGACAGACACCGCGCACATTGCCCCGTGAAGCGCCGGTCTGCTTGGTCGGATCGAGCACCGGCCGCCCGGTGGAGAGGTCCACCGATTTGGCCCACGTCACGGGCACGAACGGCGCAGCGACCAGCACTCGCCCGGTCGCCCGATCCAGCGTGTAGGCGAAGCCGTTCTTGTCGAAATGCACCAGCGCCCGGGTGAGTTTTCCGCCCACCGTCAGATCGGCCAGGATCATCGCGCCGGCCGCGTCGTAGTCCCAGTTGTCGTGTGGCGTGAACTGATACGCCCACACGAGAGTTCCGTCCCCCGGTCGCCGCGCCAGCACACTCGCGCTCCACTTGTTGTCTCCGAGGCGCTGCTCCGCGTTGTAGGGCGAGGCATTGCCGGTGCCGTAATAAATGAGATCGAGCTCTGGATCGTAGGACATCCACCCCCACACCGGCGCGCCGCCGGTGTGCCAGCTGTCATTCGCCCAGCTGCGCGCGCCCAGGTCGGTGCCGCTGTCGTAGGGCGGCTTGAAGTCGCCCGAGCGGGCGAGCGTCTGCGCGTCCGGGCCGATGTTGCGCGCGGTCCAGACCGTGCGCCCGCTCGCCAGATCCAGGCCCTTCACCCAGCCAAAGATGCCGAACTCGCCGCCGGATGCGCCGACGATCACTCGATCCTTGACCACGAGTGGCGCCATAGTGATGGTCTCACCATCACCGATGTCGGCGATGCGTGTCTTCCACAGCTCCCGCCCGGAGGCCGCGTCAATCGCCACCGTGTGACCGTCGAGCAGGTTGTAGACGATCTTGCCGTCGGCGTAGAAGGCGCCGCGATTGACCACGTCGCAGCAGGAGATCCCGATCGCGTTGGCGCTCACGTCCGGGCGGTATTTCCAGCGCAGCGGATAACCCTCGGTGGTGAGATCGAAGGCGTACAGCACGTTGGGCCACGGCGTGACCACATACATGGTGTCGTGCACGACGAGCGGCTGGCCTTCGTGTCCGCCGAGCACTCCCGTGGAGAAGGTCCACACCGGATGGAGCGACTGGGCGTTCCGAGCGGTGATCTGCGCGAGGGAGCTGTAGCGCGTCGCCGCGTAGTCCTTGGACGGCATCACCCACTGGCCGTCCTCAGTGGCGGGCGCGCCGGCGGAAGCGCGCACCCCGGCGCTGTGTGCGGTCTCGAGCGCACCCATTACGCCGAGGCAGACAAACGTCGCCACGAGCCACGCGCGCGACATGCTGCGTCCCCCGATTCAGACAGAAGGTGTCTGGTAAGCGTGGGACCGCGCGCGTCGCAGGTCAAGAGCGCGGCCGAGGCTCGTCATGGTTAGCAAGCCTCGCGCAGACGTTCCGCGGCCTGCTCCGGCGTGATATCGCGCTGCGCTTCCGCCAGCATCTCGTAACCGACCATGAACTTCCTCACCGTGGCCGAGCGCAACAGCGGCGGGTAGAAATGCCCGTGGAGCTGCCAGGAATCGCCGGCCTCGGTGTTCGCATCGCCGCCCGTGGGGGCGCCGTGCCAGCCGAAGGAGTAAGGGAAGGAGGTATCGAAGAGCCGGTCGTATGCGGTCAGGAGGCGAGCGAGGAGCTCCGTGAGGGAGTCGATCTCCGCACTACCGAGGTCGGGCAGGTGCCTGACGTGTCGGCGAGGAAGCACCAGCGTCTCGAACGGCCATACCGCCCACCAGGGCACCAGCGCCAGCCACTGGGGGTTCTCAGCCACGACCCGCTCGCCGGCGCTCGCCTCCCGCAGCGCGTAATCGAGCAGCAGTCGTGTGCCCCTCCCTTCGAACCATTGTCGCTGCTGCCGCAGCTCCTTGGCGGGCTCGTTGGGAATGAAGTCGCCGGCCCAGATCTGCCCGTGCGGGTGCGGATTGGATGCCCCCATCATCTGGCCCTTGTTTTCGAAGACCTGCACCCAGCGCCAGCGCGCGCCCATCTCGGCGACCTGCGCGGCCCAGGTCCCGATGACCGCGCGCAGCTGAGCCGCCGGCAGCTGCGCGAAGGTCAGATCGTGGCGCGGCGAGTAGCACAACACTCGACACGTGCCCGCCTGCGTGCGGGCGCGCAGCAGCGTGTCGCGGCCGATCTCGACGCTGCTCGTGTCTGGCAGAAAGGCGGGAAAGTCGTTGGTGAAGACGTGGGTTGAGGCGTACGGCGGATTCCTCTCGCCGCTGGCACGCAGGTTACCGGGACACAGGTAGCACTCCGGATCGTAGGCGGGGGCCGCGGTTCGCGCGCGCGGCTCCTGCCGGCCCTGCCACGGGCGCTCCGTGCGATGAGGCGAGACGAATACCCACTCGCCGGTAAGCGCGTTCAGGCGGCGGTGGGGCGTGCTGCGCAGCAGAGCGTCATTCATCGAGATTCTGGCTCACGCTTGTCGTAGTTCCGGTTCACGCGTACGAGAGTTGCGCGCCCGCGGCCGGCCGCGACACGAACATGGTGGCCGCAGTGCCGGTGCGGCGTCGATACTCAGTGCCGATCCCGCTCATGATCGCGGCGGCCTCTCGTGTCGCGATCAGCGCCATGGCGCAGCCGCCGAATCCGCCGCCGGTCATGCGGCAGCCGAACACGCCGCCGCGCGGACCAACGGAGCGAGCGATCTCCACCACCGCATCCAGCTCCGGAGAGCTTACGCCATAGTCGTCCCTCAGGGACTCGTGGCTCTCGTCGATCAGTTGTCCGAGAGCACGCCAGTCACGCTCGCGCAGGCAGCGCGCCGCCTGCGACGTGCGGGCGATCTCGGTGATCACGTGACGCGCGCGACGCCGAGGCAGCTCGTCGAGGCCGGCGGTGCGAGTGAGCATCTCCATGTCCGCTTCACGCAGGGAGCGCACGCCGAGCGCCCGCGCTGCAGCCTCACACTGCCGTCGGCGCTCCGCGTAAGCGCCTTCGGCGAGCCGATGCTTGACGTTGGTATTGATGGCGAGCACCGTCACCTCGGGATCTTCGAACGGCAGCCATTGCGTTTCCCGCGACCGGCAGTCGAGCAGCAACGCCTGGTCGCGCCGACCGAGAATGCAGATGAACGGATCCATGATGCCGACGGGCACACCGGCGTAAGTGTGCTCCGCGTGCTGGCACAGCAGCGCCTTGCGCACCGGATCGAGCTCGACCGCACACACCGCCTCGAGTAAGGTCGCGGTGGCGGCTTCCAGAGCGGCGCTGCTCGAGAGACCGGCGCCCATGGGCACGGTGGATGTAATCAGCGCGTCGAAGCCCCGCGGCCGGTACCCCGCCCCAACGAAGCCGGCCAGCACCCCCTTGGGATAGTTGAGCCAGCTTCCTGCGGCCTCGGGCCGCAGCGGCTCGGACAAATCGATCACGGCCGCCTCCGAAGCCGCTTCGCTGCGCAGCGCGATCCTTCCGGAGTCGTTCGGGGCGGCGGCGATGGCCGTGCGGAACTCGATGGCCATGGGCAGCACCAACCCGTCGTTGTAATCGGTGTGCTCGCCGATCAGATTCAACCGCCCCGGCGCAGAAGCGATCCATCGTGGCGCGCGGCCGTAATGCGCCGCAAAGGCGTCACCGAGACTCTGAAGCACGCTCATTTGCGACGGCGTCCATGTGTCCGGCGGCGGCGGCTATCGCGCCGTAAAGCGGACCACGATCGTATTCCGATAGGTCTCTCCCGGCTTCAGGACCGTCGACGGGAAACCGGGATGATTCGGGGAGTCGGGGAAGTGCTGCGGCTCCATGCAGAAGCCGTGACGGAACTCGTATCGCCAGCCGCTCTTGCCCGTGATCGAGCCGTCGAGGAAATTGCCGGTGTAGAACTGTAGGCCCGGCTGCGTAGATAGCACCTCCAGCACGCGGCCGCTGCGGGGCTCGTAGGCCGTCGCGTCCAGCGCGAGCTCACCCGGGCGCGCATTGATTACCCAGTTGTGATCGTAGCCCTTGCCGAAGCGCAGCTGCTGGTCGGCCCCGTCGATACGCGTACCGATGGCAGTGGGCTTGCGAAAATCAAACGGCGTGCCCGCGACCGGCCGCAGCTCCCCGCTCGGGATCAGGCCTTCGTCCACGGGCGTGTAGCGATCGGCCCTGATCTCGACGATGTGTCCGAGGACATCGCCGCGGTCGGCGGCCCCGCGCAAATTGAAGTAGGAATGCTGACTCAGGTTCACCACCGTGTCCTTGTCGGTCGTGGCGCGGTACTCGAGCCGCAGCGCATCATCCTCGGTCAAAGTGTAGGTGGCGATGACCGAGAGATTGCCGGGGTAGCCCTCCTCCCCGTCACGACTCAGGTAGCTCAGCGTCAGCTGCGGACCCTCGGGGGTCACCGCCGCACTCACCGCCCTCCAGACGACCTTGTCGAACCCGACCCGACCGCCGTGCAGCGTGTTGGCCCCGTTGTTGGTGGCGAGTGTGTAGGTGACGCCATTCAGGGTGAATCGCCCGCGCGCGATGCGATTGGCATAGCGGCCGACCAGGGCGCCGAAATACGGGCTCTTCCTGAGGTAGCCCGCGAGCGAGTCATAGCCCAGAACCACGTCCGCGTAGTGGCCTGAGCGATCGGCTGCGGTGAGGGATGTGAGAATACCCCCATAGTTCGTGATGCTCGCCTGCATGCCGTGCCGATTGCGAAGCGTGTACAGCTGTACCGCCTCGCCACCCGGCGTTGCGCCGAAGGGCGCGCTGACGATGGTGCCGTGAGAGGGCTGGTCGGCCATTGAGATCTCTGGCGGCACGGACGCTGCGAGCACGGCCGCGACCGTGCCGGCACCCGCCACCCGAAGCGCTGAGCTGCCCATGCGGTCGAGCGCGCGATCAGCCGCAGAACCGAGCGCCCGGCGAGTTGTCCACCCAAGCGGCCATTGCCGACACTATACGTCCGTGCCCCGCTCTCCTCCACAACGAGAACGACCTGCTCACATGAAGAATCCTCTGCCCGCGGTCGCAGGTGCTTGCCTGCTCGCGTTCGCTCCGCGCGCGGGTGGCCCTGAAGTTGGATTAGAGCTCCGCGAGGTCCGTGAGCGCAGAAGCCGCGACGCGACCATCGCGAACCGACACCCCTTCGGCGCGTAGCAGCCGCGCCTGCAGGGCGTGCGCGGCCGATGACTTCGGAAACGCGATGCGACCGCCCGAGCCGACGACGCGATGCCACGGCAGCTTCAACGATTCAGGTGCGACCCGCAGTGCATAGCCCGCCTGGCGCGCTCGACCGGGCAGTCCCGCCGCGCGGGCGACCGCGCCATAAGTCGAGACCTGGCCGCGGGGAATGGCACACACGGTGTGCCAGATCGCCTCGAGTGCGGGGTTGTCCTCGAGGTTTGGGGTCCTCGATGAGTCGGGTAGTTGCACCCGTGCTCGCCGCACAACCGCTCTCAGTCAGCCCGCGCGCTCGGCGGCGGCCATGACAATGCGCAGCACCTCGAGCCCCTCGACACCGCCCTGAAGCCGGTCGCCGGGCTTGACCGGACCGACACCGGCGGGCGTACCGCAGAAAATCAGGTCGCCGGGCTTGAGCTTATAGAAGGTCGACAGCTCCGCGATGATGTGCGGCACGTCCCACAGCATCTGCCTCACATCCGCCTCCTGCCGCGGCTCGTCGTTCACGCTGAGCCAGATGCGCCCCTGTGATACGTGGCCGAGGCCGGCCGGGCGAATCGCGCCGACAGGTGCGGAGTGATCAAAAGCCTTGGCCGCATCCCACGGCTGGCCCCATTGCTTCGCGGCGCGCTGCAGGTCGCGACGTGTGAGATCGATGCCGGCTGCGTAGCCGAACACGTGCTCGAGCGCACGCCGCGGTTGAACCTCACGGGCTTCGGCGCCGATTGCAATCACCAGCTCGATCTCGTGTTGGCAGTTGGCCGTGCGCGGTGGATAGGGAACCGAGGCGCCATTCGCCACTACCGCGTCAGCCGGCTTCATGAAGAAGACCGGCGGATCCGAGCCTATGTCGCGGGACTGCTCCGGGTAATTGCGGCCCACGCAGTAGATGCGGTGCACGGGGAAGCGTCGATCCGTGGCAGCCACCGCCACGCTCGGCGTAGCGAAAGCCGGGAAGACGAAGTCGCTCATGACACCGAGCTCCGGGACGGGTACCGAGGCTACAAATTGGAGCTCATGCCGTTTCGGGCTCCAATCACGAAATGCGTGCGCCTTATGGCGGAGAGGGGGAGATTCGAACTCCCGAAACGCTTGCGCGTTTGCCGGTTTTCAAGACCGGTGCAATCGACCGCTCTGCCACCTCTCCGTTCCAAGCAATTCAGTGGCTTGTTCTCATTCTATCAGGCGGCCGGCACCCTTGGAGCCAGAGCACTGGAGATCCTGGCAGCGCAACTGGTGGACGCCTGCTCTGCGCGGTGCCGCCAGTCGGCGACCCTCATGAATCACACGGTGATCGTGCTGCCGTCGAAGCGGCTGAATGCGAAGCCGTCGAATGGCTCATTGAAGATCGCATGTTGATCCCGCAGGATGCTGATGGCGGCCGCTTCGCCGAGCAGGACGCCTTGCAGGGCGTCAGAGCGCCAGTGCTGCGCAGCGATGTCGCGGCCCAGGGCCACGTTGCCCGCAAGCTTGTTCAGTTCACCGCCCACGGTCATTTGGGCGGCGTCGGTGCCGGCATAGGGAGCCAGAGACTGGCCGTCATCGGCGACCACCACCGGGTGTGGTATCACGTAGTGCTCGTCGAAGAACCCCTTCAGGGCGGTAACGGCGGCACCCACCCACACACCATGGGCTTCGGGGTACGAAGGGTGCTGCGGGCAGCCCTCCGGGTAGGCAGCGGGCAACAGGTATGAGCCGAACTTGCTGAAGACCTGACTCACGGCTTGCGAGTTCAGCACATCCGTGTGAAGCGGGTACCGCGCAATTCCGGCGAGTGTGTTGTGGACCAGGCCGGCATAGGCCTCCGGGCGCACGGTGCGGTGGACAAACCACTTCCGGTACATCACGGCCTTGAGCGCCAGCAGCGACACCTCATACGTGAGAGTGAGAATGTGCTGATGGAGTGGCTGAAGGAAGGGCCGATGCGCTGAAGCTCATTCGCAAGCTCGAAACACTGGCTGCGGAACAGCACGTGTCATCCTACGACATGGCACTGGCGTTCGTGGGAGTGAACGACAGGGATCAAGCATTTTCCTGGCTTAGGAAAGCGGTGTCGGACCACGCCGGGCGGCTGATGTTCCTCAATGTCGAGCCCAGGTTCGACAGCGTGCGCTCCGACCCGCGCTACGCTGAGATCGTGCGCCTACTTGGATTCCCCTCGTGAGGCTTGCCGACGATTGCGAGCAAGGCCTCCGGTCAGCGCAGCAATCTGCCGCCGCCAGATGCTCAGGTGCCGCAGCGGCGCCACTTGCCTTCCTGATCGGATACCCAGGTTCCGGAGTCCTTCAGCTCACCCGCTTCGTCGTATTGCTCTATCAGGAGTACCGGAGCTCCCCGTTCGCGGGAGAGCGGCAGCGACATCTCGCACGTGTACAGCCAGGTCTGGTGGCTGTCGGCCCAGCAGGCCCAGACGTGGCCTTTGTGGGTCGCCCTCGTCACCACCCGCTGCAGCTGCGGTGACAGCGCACGCGTGGCGCGGATCTGAAAGGAGTCCGGCAGCAGCAGGTTTCCCCGCGACACATATGATTCCAGCAAGCGCTCCACGTGCGAGGGGGCCTGGATCTTGCGCAGCCGCATAGTGTCCATCGTGGCATTGGAAGCCGCCACCCGGATCGCGTCCGAGACCTGACTCACAGGTAGGGCAAAAATACGTCAACGCGGAGGGGCAATCGGTCAATTGCGGTCGTTGCCCGTACCCTTTGCAGCCCCGAGATTCGTAGCCGTGACACGGTTGCGTCCGCTCTCCTTGCTGCGGTACAGCGCCGCGTCGGCGATCTCGAGCATGCGGTTCGCCAGGCGCGCCTCGTTGCTCGGGACGCGATCGAGGCCGCACAGCCCGAAGCTCGCGGTCACCGTGATCGTCTTCTTGCCGGCCGTGAAGGGCGTGCGCGAGACGGCGTCGCGCAGCTTGCGGGCGACGCCGAACGCCGCATCGTAAGGGGTCTCCGGCATGACGATCGCGAATTCCTCGCCACCGATGCGTGCCACCCAGTCGATCCCCCGCCGCAGAGCCTGCTGCAGCCGCGGGCCGAACTGCTGCAGGATCTCATCGCCGGCCGCGTGGCCGAGCGTGTCGTTGATCTTCTTGAAGTGGTCGATGTCGCACAGGATGAGGGACAGGGCGCGCTTGTAACGCCCGGCCCGCTCGACCTCGCGCGGGAAATGCTTGCCGAAGAAGCGCCGGCTCGCGGCACGGGTCAGATCGTCGGTCGCCGACAGCTTGCGGTTCTCCTCCATGATGAGGCGCAGCACCGACTCGAGCTCGCAGATGCGCCGCGCGGCTCGCAGGCGCGCCTCGAGCTCGCGGTCGGTCACCCGCCGCCCGACGCACTCGTCGGCCCCCGCGAGAATCCCCGCTTCGCGCTCCTCGGAGTCATCGACCTCCGACACGTAGATGATGAACGGAGCGCGCGCCGAGGGGCGGGAGCGCAGCTGGCGTATCAGCTCCGCGCTGTCGGTGAGCACGACCGGACGGAACTCGGCCTCGAAGCGGCGCAGCGCCTCCCGCTCGTCGGACACACAGTCGACCTCGAGCAGATCGGGAGTGATTCGCGCTTCCAGGTGCTCGCGCACGGGCGCGTCCTGAAAGACCAGAAGCGCCTTGGGCGGCGGCAGCACGCGTACCATGACCGCGACAGTCGCCGTGGTGCCCTCTTCGCCGGTCGCGGGCTTAGCCGCCCGCCGCTCCAGGACACGCTGGATGACTGTCGTGTGTCCCCCAGATGCCAATTTGATAACCCCCCTGGATGCCTAGAGGCTACACGGACAGGCGAAGATTACAGGCTCGGGTCAAGGGTTGTCTCGTGCCGACCTCACGTAGGGACACCCGCAGGGGCGACACCCCTTCGTCGCGCGGCGAAGCCCCCGGGGCCCGCCACCGGGCAACAGCCCGATTCGGGGGACGAACCCGTCGGTGACGAGGATGGGTGCGGCGCAGGTGGCGCTGACTCCGGGCCGCCTGCGGTGTCTCATACCGCCAGGGAGAACGGCTGCGAGGAAGCCATCATGAGAATCACAGCGTGGGCGGTCGCGGGATCCCTGCTCATCAATCTCGTGCTCGGACTGCTCGTGGCCGCGGCATTCAGCTTGGCGCCCCCGGCCCAGGCGGCAGAACCCACCCACTGCGCGGGGCAGCACACCGTACACCCCCCACGGACCCCCGATCGGGCTCCACCTTCCGGCGCCACCCCTCACCGCGGCTACGTGGTCGCGGTGCGGATGGGCTGGGCGGCCGGCTGAGGCTCGCCAGCCCGGCGGGCGTCTTCTATCGCCTCACTCGACCGCGGCGGCCGGCGCCACCGATGAGGCGCGCGCCGAGCGCAGCATCGCCAGCGCCGCGTAGCTGACCACCACGATCACCAGCCAGCGCATGGCGGTGAGCGGCAGCTGCTTGACGAGGTAGAAGGCGATGAGCACCCCAAGCACGCCGCCAAAAGCGAGGCCCAGCGAGGGTCCGTGGGCGAAGCGCCCGGAGCGGAAGAATCCGAGGCTCGCCACCGGCTGCAGCAAGCCGTCGCTCGCCATCATGATGGGGAACGCCGCCAGGGGATGCATTCCCAGCAGCGCCAGCATCATCATGAGCGGCGCGTAGTTGCCGATACCGATGCACATCAGTGCGCCGAGCACGAAACTGACGCTCACCGCCACCGCGAAGCGCCAGCCGGCGAGACCGAAGGCCACGCCGTCGGGCACGGGAAGCGCGCCGACGTTCTTCATGACGAAGAAGAACGCCGCGATCAGCAGCGCCACTCCCATGAACAGCTGGATCGCACGGCGCGGCAGGCGGCTCACCACGCCTGCACCCAGCCAGGCGCCCGCGGCGGCGCTCGTCACCATGCAGCCGAGCAGCAGCGGCTCGACTGCGACACTCGTGACGAACAGCGTCGTCTCGAGAAAGGCGCTGGAATTGTGTCCGACATTGAGCGTGCCCGGGATCAGCTCGTCGGCGGGCCGCCTGCGAAACTTGAACAGTGCGGTCGTCGGCGCGAATGAGCCGATGCCGAGCGTATCCAGGAAGTCGGTCAGGACTCCGATGCCAAGGTCACCGAGCGTCGGCCGCTCCCGCAACCGATGGTGCCTCACGGCCCAGACCCACCCGAAGACGAATGCGACGTTGACCAGCACCAGCGCGGTCAGCAAGGCGGCTTTGGTCGCGTTCATCTCGGTCACCGTCTCTCACGGACGCCGGCGGGTGCGCTCCAGCGCATCCGCGAGGCGCAGATACTGGATCGCGGCGCGCGCACCGATGCCGCTCAGGGCGTGAAGCGGCACGGACCGGACCGCAGTGACCGGAAACCCCAGCTCCGCGGCGGGTACTCCGAGCGCCAATTGCGCCAGCAGGCGCCCCATCACCGTCGCCAAGGCGACCCCCCGGCCATTGTAGCCGAGCCCGGCGAGGAGCCCTGGAGCGAGCTCATGCAGGTGCGGCAGGTGATCGCGTGTCATCGCCACCAGTGCGCCCCAGTGATATTCGAACGGCAGTCCTTCGAGCTGCGGATAGATTTCGTGCACCGCCCGGTACTGGCCCCGCACCGCCCGCGTGTCCGGGTTCGGCGCGAAGCTGCCGCGCGAGCCCAGCACGAGGCGTCCGCTCGCGTCGAGTCGAAAATACCGCAGCAGGCGCCGCGTGTCGGAAGCCGCCTGCCGCTCGGGAAGGATCTCCCGTCGCAGCGCCTCGGGAACCGGCGCGGTGGCGACCTGGAAGGACGGCACCGGCACCACCGTACGGCGCAGGTCGTCGCGGATCGAGCCGGTGTAGGCGTTGGTTGCGATGATGACGAGCGGGGCGCGCACCCCGCCGAGCGCCGTTTCGATGCTCCATCCCCGCGAGCTGCGCGCGAGCGCGAGCGCCGGGCTGCCGGTGAAGATGCGCGCCCCCGCACGCAGCACGGCGGTCGCAAGGCCGCGCACATACGACAGCGGCTGCACGGTGCCCCCGCGGCGATCGAGCAGCCCGCCACAGTAATATGGCGATCCCGTGAGCTGCTGCAACCGCTCGCGCGATAACAGCTCGACCGCCGCGCCGCGGCGCTGCCACTGCTCCACGCGGCCTGCCAGCTGCGCCAGCGCCTCTTCCGAGGTCGCCGGCTGAATCCAGCCCGTGCGCACCGCATCGCATTCGATGCCGTGCTGCGCGATGAGCTCGAACACCAGGTCGGGGGCGGCCGCCGCCGTAGCCGTCAGATGCGCACCGGCCTCGCGCCCGAAGATCCGCTCGAGCGTATCGGGGTCGTGCTTGAGACCAGGAATGACTTGGCCGCCGTTGCTGCCGGAGGCGCGCGCGCCGACCTCGACCGCTTCCAGCACCACCACCTCGCGGCCGGCCTGCGACAGGTGCAGCGCGGCCGACAGCCCGGTGTAGCCCGCGCCGATCACGACCGCCTCGGCCTTGAGTGCGGCGGCGAGCGCGGTGCAGGCGGGACCGGCCGGCGCCGTCGCGGACCACAGCGATTGCAGCGGCAGGGCCGGCATAGGCGGCTCTATCGATAATCGATTGATGGTTATCGCGGAATCGCGAGCGACTCTACGGCACTCGCCCGCGAACGGTCAAACCCGCTTCGCGGCACGCAGACGCGGCGGTGCCACCTTTCCGGTCCTGCGGCGATGTGCGAGACTCGCCACAAGAGCCGCCGCCCCTCCGCACCGGCCCACGGCGCGCGCGGGCGGAGCGACAACCATGCAGAACCGGCTTTTCATGAGGTAACCGATGCGATCTGCATCCCTCGCGACCGCAGCGGTGCTGGGTCTGAGCTTCGGCGTGCCGGCCGCCGCAGCACCGCCACCACCGCCGCTCCCGCTGCCTGCGGAGCACCTCGGCGTTGAGCGCCTGCCGCCGAGGAGCCCGCACTGGGTGTACGTCTACGATGACGCCTTCGCCAACGAGATCGATGCCCGCGTGCACCTGTTCGATGGCGACAGCTACCGGCGGTTGGGCCAGATCGACGCCGGCTTCAATCCGAACGTAAACCTCTCGCCGGATGGAGCCACGACGGTCGTCGCCACCACCTACTGGGCGCGCGGCGCCCACGGCCAGCGCACCGACGTCGTCGAGTTCATCGACAACACGACCTTAAGCCCCACCCACGAGATTGTGCTGCCGCCCAAGCGGCTCGTGGCCACGCCGACACCGTTCAACATCGCCTACAGCTCCGACCAGCGCTTCCTGTACGCCGCCTATGCCACCCCCGCGACCTCTTTCGGCGTGCTCGATCCGGCGCAGAGCAAGGTGCTCGGCGAGATCGATACGGCGGGCTGCATCCTGGCGATTCCGTCGGGCACGTACCGCGTATCCGCGATATGCGAAAGCGGCCGCCTGCTCACTGTCACGCTCGACAGCGAGGGCCGCGAGGCCTCCCGCGCGATGTCGCCGCAGTTCTTCGACGCCGATCGCGATCCGGTGTTCGTGCAGGGGATTCGCACCGCCAGCGGCTTCGCCTTCCTGTCTTTCCTCGGGGAGGTGCACGAGGTGGACTTCTCCGGCGCGCAGCCCGCATTCGCACCCCCCTGGTCGCTGGTGAGCGCCGGCGAGAAAGGGCGGTGGCGCCCGGGTGGCTATCAGGTGGGCGCGCTGCATCGAGGGCTCGGTCGGCTGTACGTGCCCATGCACCAGGGCGGCGAAGGCTCGCACAAGGACGGCGGTACCGAGATCTGGGTGTTCGACTTGGCGAGCCACCGGCGGCTCGCCCGCTGGCCGGTGCGCTCCGGCGGACTTGGGCCCGTGATAGCCGTGGAGGTGTCCCAGGATGGCGCGCCGCTCCTGTTTGCGGCGACCGACTCGGCTGATGTGGGCGTGCTGGACGCTCTGAGCGGTCGAGTCCGGCATGTCGAAAAGCACCTCGGCCAGACGCCCTGGATGTTCTACATACCCTGAGGAGTGACCGATGCGCGGGCTCGATCAACTGTTCGAACGCTCCTCGCGCTCCCTGGCGCAACGCAGCTCGCGCCGCAGTGTGCTCGGCTCGCTGGGCCAGCTGCTGACCGGCGCGGCGCTGCTGCCCTTGCTGCCGATCGACCGCAGCGGTCGCGCGCGGGCGAGCGAAGCGCCCCCCGGTCCCGACAGTCCGGAGAGCTGCCAGTACTGGAGGTATTGCGCCATCGACGGCTATCTGTGTTCGTGCTGCGGCGGCAGCTCGACCTCCTGCCCGCCCGGCACCAGCTCCTCGCCTATCACCTGGATCGGCACCTGCCACAACCCGCACGATCAGCGCGACTACATCGTCTCCTACAACGACTGCTGCGGAAAGACCAGCTGCGGCAACTGCGAGTGTGTGCGAAACGAGCGCGAGAAACCGATGTACCGGGCGTCGCGCAACAACGATCTCAACTGGTGCATGGCGAACGCCGACTCGAACTATCACTGCACCGTGTCCGTTATCCTCGGAGTCGCGGAAAAATGAGGCGCCGGGGCGTGCGTGCCAGCGCCATCGCCTGCCGTGCGACGGCGTGCGCGGCCGCCCCCCTTGCCGCTCTGGCGACCTCTTGCGTGGTGTCTGCGGCCGATGCTCCCTCGCCGGCTTACCCGGCGGGCTTTGCGAGCTTTCAGGCCAACTGCGCGGTGTGCCACGGACCTGGGGGCGCCGGGGTGCCGGCGCTCGCGCCGCCGCTGCTCACTCAGACGGTGCGCTTCGGCGCCAGCCCCGAGGGACGGCGCCAGCTGGCGTTGACCGTGCTGTACGGCATGATCGGGGACATCACGGTCGAGGACAAACACTACAACTTCCAGATGCCGGAATTCACGCGGCTGGATGACGCGACGCTCGCCGCCACGCTCAACTTCGTGGTGTTCGATCTCGGCCACGCGCCCGCGGACGTCAAGCCGCTCACCGCCGCCGAGATCGCCGCCGAGCGCACTCACGCGGTGGACGGCACCGCGGTGCGCGAGCACCGCAAGAGCGTCGTAGCGGCGGCGGCGCCGTAGTCGCATGCGCTCCGTGCCGCTCATCGCCGCCACTGCGCTGGCTCTGGCTCTTGCCGGGGCGGCGATCGCGAGCCCCGGTCAGGACTACATGCTCTACTGCATGGGCTGTCACGGGCCTGACGCCCAGGGCCTCCCTGGCAAGATTCCGCCCCTCGCCGGCTCGCTCGTGCGCTTCATGCGCACGAGCGAGGGGCGCGACTACCTCCTGCGCGTTCCCGGCGCCGCGAACTCGGTTCTCTCGGATGCCCAGCTCGCGGCGGTCCTCAATTGGCTCGCGGAGCGCTACCCCGCCCCGGACGAGCCGCGCCCGACACCCTTCACCGTGGAGGAAGTGACGCGCGCGCGCGGCACGCCACTCGCGGACGTGAAGGCCACGCGGCGTGAGGTGGTGCGCAGCCTCGCCGCGAGCGGCGCGGCGCCGCCCCCGGAGTACTAGCCGCCGCTCACACGCGGCGCCAGGCGCGCGCCCGCAAACCGCACCGCGCCGGCGCCTTCATTGACGGAAAATCATCGTGACACCGAAGGTGCGCGGCCGGAACGTGAAATCACGTCGCAGCCTGCTGTCACCGGTCTGCGGGTTTATCGTGAAATCGTAGGCAGTGAGCCGGTGCGCGTCCGTCAGATTGTCGACAAATGCCGCCAGCGACCAGGCACCGAAGGTCATGCCGCCCCGCAAACTGACAAAAGTGGTTGCGTCCAGCACGAAATTCTGTGGGTCGTACTGCAGCGAATTAGGGTCCTGGCCGGCGGTCACCCACTTGGCCCGACCCTCGTGCTCTACGTCAGCGCGCACGAATGATTCGTGCGCGAAGGCGCTGAACTTGTACTCCAAGCCGGCCGTGGCTGTGAACGGTGCGGTCGGCTGCCCTCCCCCGGCCTCGGTGGTCTGGCCAACTATCGCATCGCCGTTGGCCACGACCGGTATGAGCTCCCCGGTGTTGAAGCGCGAATCCTTGGTGTAGCGGGCGTCCGTGTAACCGGCGGCGAGCTCGACGCTGAAGCTGTTGGTCAGCGCAATGTCCGCCTG
>JACXTT010002058.1_pt1 | contig 32352 bp, 20 predicted proteins | sample 9270951 | NCBI WGS metagenome assembly JACXTT01 (sample SAMN15532306, study PRJNA645909) | rock metagenome | isolation source: weathered quartz diorite | place: Puerto Rico | collected 2017-06-21
TCATTAGCAAACCGCCAGTTTAACGTCGCTACTGATAATTGGGGTGGCTTGTTACGAGCCCCTGTTAAAATATCCACTTTCAGGCAGTTCAATCCGCTCGATAGCAGGGCACGGGCCAGTATTCAACCAGCTTATAGCAAGTTAGGCAATGGAACATACCAGATTGCCGGATGCTTTGTTGACAAGTATGCCGGCGAACAAAATGCCGGTGTACGTGTGATAACCAATGATTTTCCCGTCTATCGTTATGCCGATTTATTATTGCTGCTGGCGGAAGCAAAGGCAGACCAGGGGACCAGCCCGGCCAATGAAATAAACCAAGGGAGAGCCAGGGCTTTTGGGACAAATTATAATGCAGTAACTATGGGCTTTGGTACACAGGCAGTTGATGCCGACTGGAAAGAATCTATCCTACAGGAACGCCTTTTAGAATTCATTTTTGAAGGTAAAAGATGGTACGACCTGCGCCGTATGGGCGACAACTATGTATATGAGCATACTGCCTTGCCGGCTTCGCAATCTTATGCCTTGTTGTGGCCAATTGACCGTAATACATTGACCAATAACCCCGCACTAGTGCAAACACAGGGATATTCGTCATTCTAAATTTAGACAAAGAAAGATACTGTGCTTTTATGCATAGGTTGAGAGTTAGTAGATGGAGTGCTTTATCAATACCGGGGCATTGCTCCCGGTATTGTAAGGCCTAACCTTAAAGAAAGAATAAAATAATCACTTATGAAAATTGAACACTTGCAAGGGCTCATTGCAGCACCTTTTACCCCAATGAATTATAATGGGGATATTAATATTGCAGCTATACCCGAATATTATAAATTTTTAAAAACCAATGGCGTTCGCGGCGCTTTTATTTGTGGCTCAACGGGCGAAGGTGTTTCGATGACTATGGAAGAAAAAAAGGCGGTTACTGAGGCCTGGGCTGCCTGCACTGCAGGCGATAAAAACTTTAAGGTGATGACCCTGGTAGGTGGTAACTCACTGGCCGACTGCAAAGACCTGGCAAAACACGCTAGTGAAAATGGAATACATGCAATCTCATTTACTTCACCATCTTATTTTAAGCCGGCGGATGTGGACTTATTGGCGCAAATGTGTGCGGAAATTGCTGCTGTTGTGCCTGATATGCCATTTTATTATTACCATGTCCCCGTTTTGACCAATGTCAATTTTTTGATGATAGATCTGCTAAAGGAGATAGGCGATAAGATACCAAACTTTGCCGGGGTAAAATACACACATGAAGATTTTATGGATTTTTTATTGTGTTTAAGATATAAAAACGGGCAATATGACATGCTTTGGGGCAGGGACGAAAATATGCTTCCGGCACTTGCGCTTGGGGCCAAAGGCGCCGTCGGCAGCACTTTTAATTATGCCGCCCCCTTATACTATGGCCTGATCAGCGCTTTTGAAGATAATAACCTCGAGGAGGCCCGGCGTTTGCAGCAAAAGGCAATCGATATGATCAGTCTTCTCGGTAAGTATGGTGGCCTGCCCGTGGGTAAGGCATATATGAAACTTGCCGGGGTAGATTGCGGGGGCTTTAGACTGCCTTTCAGGAATATGTCGCAGAGGCAATTTGAAAACTTTAAATTAGATGTTGCTCAATTAAGCTTCGAAGAGTTCAAATCAATCTTGCAACCGCAAGGCGCAAACAAATGAAACCATCTCATATCTTCCTTTTAACTATGACTTGTATGATGTTAATGTCCTGCACAGCTATTGCTCAAAATAAAAATTTAAATAACATTTCATGGTCGGTTGCTGCTCAATTGCCTGTAATCGAGGGAATGAAAAACCAATTAGGGGTGGCAGGGCCGTTTGCTGGTGTTAGCAATGGAGTTTTATTAATTGCCGGTGGAAGCAATTTTGCAGATGGCGCCAAACCATGGCAGGGAGGTAAAAAGATACACAAGGACGAAATTTATATATTAAAAAAGGATAATGGCGGGAAATTTACCTGGCTTACACCTAAAACAAAACACCTGAAACAGCCAGTTGCTTATGGTGCCAGTACAACTATAGCCGGTGGCGTTATATGCGCCGGTGGCGAGACTGAGAAAGCCAACGGCAGCAGGGATGTTTTTATGATGATTTGGGATAAAGCCGGCCATGATGTCGTTTTTAAACAGCTTCCGTCATTACCAATCCCAGTGGCAAATGCCTGTATGACCAGTATCGGTAATGTAATTTATCTTGCCGGAGGTGAAAGTAATGGAAAAGCTACCGATAAAGTATTTATGCTGCACCTTGATCATAGTGAAACGGGCTGGCTGTCTTTACCGCCCCTGCCTATTGCTATGTCGCACTCGGTGGCGGTTACGCAGTCGAACGGCAAATACCCATGTGTCTACATTATTGGTGGGAGAAGTGCTACGCATTTGGGTATTAGTATATTACATAATACTACCTTTTGTTATGATCCGAAGTATAAAAAATGGATTGCACTGAGCGATGTCGCGGACGGAGAAGTCACTACAACTATTTCAGGAGCTACGGGTGTAGCTAACGGTGACCATGATATTTTATTGATCGGCGGTGATAAAGGCGATCTGTTTCACAAAATAGAAACCTGGAATTCTATTATAGCCAACAGTAAGGATGATGCTGAAAGGAAGCAGGCCAACAAAGAAAAATTAGCGTTATTAAATAATCACCCCGGTTTTAGCAAAGATGTTTATCAATTTAATACACTTAATAATAGCTGGGAAAAAATTGGCGAACTTCCGTTTTACGGTCAGGTAACTACGACCGCCGTTAAGTGGGACAATGAGATATTTATACCCTGTGGCGAGATAAAGCCGGGAACACGGACACCAAACATAACGGTAGGGAGATTTAATCAATAAAAATGGCGCACTCAAAAAATTATCCCTGGATATTGGTCGGCTTGTTATGGGGCGTGGCTTTGCTGAACTACATGGACCGCCAAATGCTTTCTGTGATGCGTCCAGCCATGCAAATAGATATTAGCGAATTAAAGTCAGCGACCAATTTCGGTTATCTGATGGCTGTTTTCCTTTGGATATATGGATTGATGAGCCCAATATCAGGGATCTTTGCCGACAAGTTTAACCGGAAATGGCTAATCGTTCTTAGTTTATTTGTTTGGTCGGGGGTTACTTTTGGAATGGGCTATGCCACAACTTTTAATCAAATTTACTGCTTAAGGGCCATTATGGGCATCAGCGAAGCACTCTATATTCCGGCAGGTTTATCATTAATTGCCGATGTGCATTCATCCAAAACCAGGTCACTCGCCATAGGTATCCATATGACCGGGTTTTACGTGGGGCAAGGATTGGGAGGCTTTGGTGCAACAGTTGCTGCCGCGTATTCATGGCAGGCCACTTTTCAATTGTTTGGACTGGTTGGCATTTTGTATTCGGTAGTATTGATCTTATTCCTAAAAAGAAAGGTAGTACCTGCCGAGACGATATCTTCAAATATCCTATCGATTAAAAGAAAATCGGGCCTTTTAAAAGGATTGACCTTGTTATTAAGCAGTATTCCATTTTGGGTAATACTGTTTTACTTTGCGGTTGTCAGTCTGCCCGGCTGGGCATCCAGGAACTGGCTGCCAACATTATTTGCCCAAAACTTAAATATGCCCATGTCACAGGCGGGCCCATTTTCAACCATCACTGTTGCTGCTTCATCTTTTCTGGGCGTAATTATTGGTGGCTTTTTATCAGACAAATGGGTTCAAAAAAATATCAAGGGCAGGGTCTATACCAGTGCAATTGGCATGGCATTAACTATACCATCCTTATTATTGATCGGCTTTGGGCACTCACTTTTCGCTATTATCGGGGCCGCACTCTGTTTTGGCATAGGCTATGGCATGTTCGATGCCAATAATATGCCTATCCTTTGCCAGTTTGTTTCAGCCAAATACCGGGCAACCGCTTACGGATTGATGAATATGACGGGGGTATTCGCGGGGGCGCTGATCACCGGACTAATGGGTAGATCGTCCGATGCAGGTAATTTGGGTAAAGATTTTGCAATGCTGGCTGGTATTGTTTTATTGGCCTTAATCATGCAACTCTATTTTCTGCGTCCAAAAGAAAATGATTTTTCAGGAGCCTAACACTGCTTAATAAACCATGAACTACAAACAACTATTTTCACGCCTATCAGCGTTATTTATTTTTTTATCGATGAATTTGTGTCTGCAGGCGCAAAACAAGATCGTAAAAGTAGCTTGCGTCGGAAATTCAGTTACCTATGGTTTAGGGATTGAGAATAGGGAACAAGAATGTTATCCTGCCAGACTGCAGGTACTACTGGGGAGTGATTATAATGTCAAGAATTTCGGGCATAGCGGTGCTACCTTATTAAAAAGAGGGCATAACCCTTATTACAAAACATCTGAATTTGCTGACGCGATTGCTTTTACCCCCGATATTGCCATTATTCATCTCGGGTTAAACGATACCGATCCCAGGGACTGGCCAAATTATCATGATGTTTTTGAAGCGGACTATGCGTGGTTGATCGATGCGTTTAAAAAAGCCAACCCTGCTATTAAAATATATATCTGTCGCCTAACGCCCATATTTAGCGGGCATCCACGCTTTAAGTCGGGTACGAGGGATTGGTACTGGCAGATACAGGATTTAATCCCGGTTATTGCAAAGACAAACCATACTTGCTTGATCGACCTGCACGAACCACTTTATACCAGACCGGATCTTTTTGCCGATAACCTACATCCTGATAAAGAAGGTGCATCTATTTTAGCCACAACAATTTATCATGCGATCAGTAAAAACTATGGCGGTTTAAAGTTACCCGAGGTATTTGCCAGCAATATGGTATTGCAGCGTAAAATGCCTGTACCTGTATATGGAACAGCAAATGCCGGGGATGTAGTTGAAGTAACTTTCAAGCAGTATAAGCTAACTGCAAAAGCAGATGAATATGGGCATTGGAAAGTCACCCTACCTGCAATGTTGCCGGGTGGCCCTTTTAATATGACCATAAAGGATAAAGATTCCTCCATTACCTTGAAAAATATCCTGATCGGTGATGTGTGGCTTTGTTCTGGACAATCCAATATGGCCTTCCCGCTTAGGAGTGAAGCTGAAGGTGAGAATGAAATAAAAACGGCGGCAAATAATGCTGAGATAAGACTATACAAGTTTGATCTATTAAAAGAGACCGACTCTATAGCATGGGATACGGCAACATTGGCTAAAGTAAACCGGTTAAAATATTTTTCGGGCACATGGAAGGAAAGCAACGCCCTTTCATCCCGCGATTTTTCTGCTATTGCTTATTATTTCGGCAAAAAAATAAATCGGGAAGAGCGTGTCCCTATCGGCCTGGTACAGGTAGCCGTTGGAGGATCGCCCATCGAATCATGGATAGACAGGTACACGATGGAACATGATCCCGTTTTGGTGGATATGCTCAACAACTGGCGCAAATCAGATTTTACCATGCAATGGTGCCGGAACAGAGCTGATGTGAATTTGAAAAATGGGACTTCAGTAAAGCAGCGCCACCCTTATGAACCCTGTTATAATTATGAAGCTGGTATTGCCGATCTTACAACATTTCCGATCAAAGGAGTGCTATGGTACCAGGGTGAAAGCAACGCGCATAATTCAGAACTATACAGTTATCTTTTTAAAACGATGGTTACCAGCTGGCGGCAAAAGTGGGGCAATGATCTTCCTTTTTATTTCGTACAGTTATCCGGCATTAACCGGCCGTCCTGGCCTGGGTTCAGGGAGATGGAAAACAAGCTGCAAAAGCAGGTTCCTAACATACATATGATTGTCAGCATGGATATGGGCGATTCATTAAATGTACATTATAAACAAAAAAAATCGGTGGCAAACAGACTGGCATTATCAGCCTTGCACTACACTTATAAAAAGCAGATAACTGCTGATGGCCCAGCGCCATTGTACGCTGTTCAAAAAAATAACGTCATTCTTATTGCTTTCAACGGTCCATTAGCTATCGGGAATAACAAGCCTTTAACTGGCTTTGAGTTGGTTAATGAAAAAGGCCAACGGATACCGGCGGATGCCACAATCAGCAAAAATAATATCAGCCTAAAAATCCCCCCGGGAGAAGAAGTGAAAACGATTTGGTATGCCATGCAGCCGTATACCCATGCCAACCTGGCGAATAGTGCAGGGTTGCCGGTATCAACCTTTACACTTTCCCTCCACCGGAATAAAAAAATTTATTGAACAAGATGAGTTATACAGAACAAGATATAGAGCGATTAGGGAGCTTTTACCGCAACCAGTTATTAAATGATACTTTGCCGTTTTGGTTCCCGCGGTCATATGATACGGAGTATGGAGGGTTTCTGCTGATGCGCGATCACGACGGTTCGTTGATAGACGATGATAAGGCGGTTTGGATACAAGGACGTGCCACATGGTTATTGGCAACCTTATATAATACCGTTGAAAAAAGGCAGGAATGGCTTGATGGTGCAAAGCTGGGTTATGAGTTTTTAATTAACCACTGCTTTGATAGCGACGGGCAAATGTTTTTTCACGTTACCCGCGATGGCAGCCCTATCCGTAAGCGCCGCTACTTTTTTTCTGAGACCTTCGCCGTGATCGCTTTAGCCGCTTATGCAAAAGCTATTGACAGTGGGCAAATCGCTGAGCAGTCACGGAGGATTTTTGGCAAATGCATTGAGTATGCAACTATACCGGGCTTATTGCCACCAAAATTCACCTCAACACGGCCGTCCAAAGGTATTGGTGTACCAATGATCATGATCAATACCGCGCAACAATTAAGAGAAACAATAGGCGATACCCGTTGTGACGAATGGATAAGCAAATGGATCACCGAAATAGAACTTGATTTTGTTAAAGATGATATTGAATGTGTAATGGAGCAGGTGGCCCCAGATGGAAGTATTATCGACCATATTGATGGCCGAACACTAAACCCCGGTCATGCCATGGAAGGGGCCTGGTTTATATTACACGAAGCGAAATACCGCAATAATGATCCACGCCTGATTGTCCTTGGTTGCCGCATGCTGGATTATATGTGGGAGCGTGGATGGGATAAGGAATATGGTGGTATTTTATACTATAAGGATGTATACAATAAACCCGTGCAGGAATATTGGCAGGATATGAAATTCTGGTGGCCGCATAATGAAGTGATCATCGCTACATTGCTGGCTTATACGCTTACAGGTGATAAAAAATATGCTGTATGGCATAAAATGGTACATGACTATGCCTATACTCATTTCCATGATGAAAAGGATGGAGAATGGTTTGGATACCTGCACCGCGATGGTACCATCGCTCAACACGCCAAAGGCAATTTATTTAAGGGGCCATTTCACCTGCCACGACAGGAATGGTATTGTATGCAACTATTAAAATGTATCTAAAAGAAATGAAAAAGCTGATTATTTGTGTTTTGGTAAGTTTTTTGGGTTTTACAGTAGCTAAAGCCCAGCAAAAGGAAGTCCCGGTTTTTGTTTCCGGAACTGAAGGTTATAAAACGTTCCGGATACCGGCTATTGTTAAAGTACCAAATGGCGACCTGCTTGCTTTTTGCGAAGGTCGCGTAAATGGCGGTAGTGATTTTGGCAACATCCAGATAGTGCTTAAACGGAGTAAAGATGAAGGTAAAACATGGAGCGCATTGCAGGTAGTAGCTTCAAACGATACCCTGCAAACAGATAATGCCGCCCCGGTAGTAGACAGGACAGACCCAAGTTATCCAAACGGCAGGATCTTCCTTTTTTACAATACTGGCAACGTTTCTGAATCAAAATTGAGGCAAGGTTTAGGTGTGCGCGAGGTGTGGTACAAAACCTCCATCGACAATGGGCGCACCTGGTCGAGTCCCACAAATATTACGCTTCAGGTGCACAGACCCCAACAGCCGAAATTTAATCCGGCTTATAATTTTAGCAAAGACTGGCGCAGCTTTGCCAATACCCCTGGTCATGTGATGCAATTCGCAGAAGGCAAGTATAAAGGGCGCATCTATATTGCGGCCAACCACTCGGCGGGTGCGCCTCAAAAGCATTATGCTGATGGCCACGCATTCGGCTATTATACCGACGACCATGGTAAAACATTTAAAATAAGCGACGACGTAAATATGCCCGGTGGCAACGAAGTGATGGCAGCGGAATTGTCAGACAACCGGCTGATGCTGAATATCCGTAATCAGCTAGGCAACACCAGGCAAAGGATAATCGCTGTGAGTAATAACGGCGGCCAAAAATGGGACACAGTATATTTTGATCCTCATCTGCCAGACCCGATTTGCCAGGGCAGCATATTGACTATAGGTAAATACAAGGGTAAAAGTATATTGGCTGTATGCAATGATGCCGATACTTTGCAAAGGAATAACCTCACATTGCGCATCAGCTATGATGAAGGAAAAAGCTGGAAAGAAAATTACCCGATTGCGAAAGCCCCTGAAAGATACAAAGGCGATTTTAGCGCCTATTCTGACCTTGTTTTGCTAGATAAAAAAAATATTGGCGTATTATATGAAAAGGACGACTACAAGCAGATAGTGTTCGAAGTACATAAGTGGTAGGGATGAAGAATATTTTGTGGATAGTTTATCTTCTGTTTTTAACGATTAGTGCTGGAGCGCAGGTGGATTTACCTGTTTATGCTGATTCAGTATTTTCTACCTACTATCAACAACGGGTTACCCATTTCGGAACATTGCCGCAAACCAGGGGCGATATCATTTTCCTGGGTAACAGCATTACTGATGGTGCGGAATGGGATGAGTTATTGAATAATAGTCATATCAAAAATCGTGGCATAAGTGGTGATATTACAGCAGGAGTGATCAGCAGACTGGATGAAGTGACCAACCGAAAACCGGCGAAAGTTTTTTTGCTGATCGGTACAAATGATCTGGCACGCAATATCGCGCCCGATAGCGTGGTCAAAAATATATTGTTGATTGCTGCTTATATACATCAGCAAACACCCGCAACCGAATTGTATGTTCAAAGTATTTTACCTGTTAACGATGTCTACAAAAAGTTTTCGACCCACACTGACAAAACAGTTCAAATAAACAATGTTAATGCCGCATTACAGCTTAGTGCTGCCGAACATTACTACACTTATATTGATATTCACACCTCTTTTTGCGATGAGCATGGTAAAATGAAGGCCAGCCTTACGAATGACGGGCTCCATTTAAAAGGCGAAGGCTACTTGTTATGGAAGCACCTGATTTATCCTTATGTGTTCGGTCTTCAACCTAAACCGGCGCTGCTACCTTTGCCATGCACCCTAAAATGGACCAGTGGCTATTTCCAGGCGTACAAGTGCCATACAATTGTTGCTGATGAAAAGCTGCAAAAGGAAAAGGACTTTTTGCAAAAGGAGCTGGCTGCAAGGGGTATCCAAATAACCAACAGCGATACGGGTAATTATAAGCTCTGTATTGAATTGCACCTTGAAAAAGTTCAGGCACAGCAATTAGCTGAGGAGGTTTACCATTTGAAGGTTACCTCCGGTAAGGTCATTATTACGGCGAATGCCCCGCAAGGTATTTTTAATGGCATACAAACGCTGATGCAGTTATTGCGGGACAATGTAGTGGTAGATAATTGCGATATTACAGATTGGCCCGCCTTTACGTGGCGCGGCTATATGGTTGATGTTGGCCGGAATTTCCAGTCGGTCGGATTGCTTAAGCAGCAGATCGATCAAATGGCATTGTACAAGCTCAATGTATTCCACTTGCACCTCACAGAGGATATTGCATGGCGGTTATATATTAAACAATATCCGCAGTTAACTGATCCGGCAAATATGCTGCGCGATAAAGGTCAGTATTACACTCCGGAAGATTTAAGGGAGCTGATAAATTATTGCGAAGAAAGGCATATTGAATTTATACCTGAAATAGATATGCCCGGTCACAGTGCCGCTTTCAAGCGGGTATTTAAAATTGATATGCAGAGCGAGGCCGGTGTCCGCATCCTCAAGAGCATATTAATGGAGGTTTGCAATACCTATCATTTCAAATACCTTCACATTGGCGCCGATGAAGTAAAAATTACAAATCCCAACTTTTTACGCGGGATATGCCGTTTTTTAGGTCAGTTTAAGATAAAGATTATTGGTTGGAACCCAGGAGGGGACCTGCCTTTGGAAGTGATCAGGCAGCTTTGGATGAAGGACGGCGCTACGGACAGCAAGTTGAAATATATCGACTCCCGACATCTTTACCTTAACCATATGGACCCTCTGGAGAGCGTAATCACTATTTTTAACCGCCGGATCGGTGATAAAGATCATGGTGACAAATCTTTGTTGGGTGGTGAAATTTGCGTTTGGAATGATCGGGCTGTTACCAGACAGGAGGATGTCTTATTGATGAATCCGGTTTATCCGGCTATGCTCGCCTTTGCCGAACGAAGCTGGCGAGGGGGCGGCCGCCAGGGATGGACCTCCGTGATCGGTGCTCCCGGAACACCCGGTGCGATACAATTTACTGAATTTGAAGTCAGACTATCAGATCAAAAACAGCAGAACTTTAAAGAATTACCGTTTCCTTACCAAAAGCAAGTAACCATGGTTTGGAACTTTTACGGGCCATATAAAAACAATGCGGGTCTGGATGCGAAATTCGAACCTGAAAGTAAAGATGTATTAAATGATAATGCAGTATTTCAGGCAACCGGTGGCACCATTATACTAAGACACTGGTGGTATCCATTGGTGAAGGGGGTGATTGACAATCCCCAGGAAAACAATACCTGGTATGCAAAGACAAAGATATGGAGTGATACATGCGGTTATAAAAATTTCTGGATAGGGTTTAACAATCTTTCACGTTCCTACGCGACCGATGCTCCTGAACCCGGAACATGGGATAATCGGAAGAGCGCCGTTTGGGTCAATGGGATACTTATTGCCCCACCAAACTGGAAACATGCCGGTGAAAAGGGGAATATGGAAATTCCGTTAGTAGATGAAGGCTACGAATACCGCCAGCCAACCCATATCCTGCTTAAGAAAGGCTGGAACACTATTTTGGTAAAACTTCCCTCGGCAGACTTTAAAGGAACGGATTGGGGGAACCCTGTAAAATGGATGTTCACGTTTTTAAAAACGGAATAAATTTCTAGGATAGTTTTTTTCGTAGGGATCGAACGACCTTAAAGATTGTAGACTACTTATCGAACGGTTCGAGGTCCAGCTCCAACTTGGTCTATGGGCGGCCCAAGGGGGACTTGCACCCTCAATTTAGCTTTAAAGAACCTAAAACTTAAGATCAGCTACTAGCCAGTTTGAAATCTGTGCAGTCTGACAGAACAAAGACTTCGCAGACATGCGAGGCCAATTCTAATTATGCCGCTACCTGCTAATGGCTAACTGGGTTAGGTAGTCGCTATATTGAGTAACCGAAATTACTTTTTGTGTAAATCGCTATCTTATTAAACCATCCCCTGAATATTTACGTATGTCTTAATTAAACCCGATACATGAAATATTTTCTATATACATACCTGGCAATAACAATATTTACTTCCTGTAATAAAAGGTCGAAAGTTGTAGACGACGGCTATGTGGATAGCCTGTTTAGTCATTATACATTACCTACCCAAGTAAAGGATAACGAAACAGATATGCAATTCTGGAAAAACAGGATCGATCCGAAGCAAGCCAGGCAAGTAAATGAATCTAAATACGCCTCTGCGCTTATTATAAGATTTCATCAATTTGGCGATATCGGGGACGTAAAGGAAGCTGAATCTATTTATAAAAGGATCAATAAAACCTATAATAATACCTCACCGGGGCCTTTTGTCGCATTAACCTCGTCTGCCATGTTACAGCATCATTTTATACAGGCTGATACGTTATTGCAAAAAGCAAAAAAATTAGGCATCGACGGCTTTACCAATAATACACTTTCATTTGATGTGAATTTTGAATTAGGCCAGTATTCCAACGCTGTTTTCTACTTAAATCAATTGAAAAGGGATAAAGATTACAGCTATTACTTCAGGCGGTCAAAGTATGATCATTTTAATGGAAATATCGATAGCGCCATTAGTAGCATGATGAAAGCTGCTGACCTTGCAAAGACAAATACAGTACTCAAGGGCATCGCCTTGTCAAATGCAGGCGACCTTTATGTACATGCGGGCGAATTGCAAAAAGCGGCTGATGTTTATAAACAATGCATCCATTTGAACAGCGTGGATTTTCATAGTATAATGGGACTGGGCTGGATTGCTTTAGTTCATGATAGAAATGATACGCTTGCGGAGAAGATATTTAAGTTTGTTCAAACAAAAAATAAGCTACCGGATCCTTTGTTCAAGTTATATCAGATGGCACAGGGCAGGGGAGATAAGGTCCTTGAAAAAAAATATGCGACTGAATTTGTGTCTAAAGCAACAGATACTATCTACGGTAAAATGTATAATAAATATGTGATAGAAATTTATACAGGCATCTTAAAAGATCCGGCCAAAGCTGAAAACCTGGCACGAAATGAACTAACCAACCGTGCTACCCCTCAAACTTATGCCTGGTTTGCTTATTCCTTGTTTGAAAACAACAAACACGATGAGGCTTACAAAGTGTTCCAACAGCATGTTTCCGGTCAGCCTTTAGAGGGGCTCGAGCTCTATTATATGGGTAAGATGATGAAAGGATTAGGCAAAGGATATAATGCCGGTGAGTTTTTCAAGGCTGCTGATAAAAACAAATTTGATCTTAGTCCGGATATGGCAAAGGATTTGGCAACCGAGTTAGAAGAATAATCTTTGAGCCGTCCAATAAGTGGCAATGACGGCGATAACCGCAGATAAAGGGATCACTATTCGCTTACGATAGTAGGGCTTGTTGCCATACCATTTGGCCAATAAAAAATAGGCAGTTAATATGACGGTTAATTGTCCTAATTCAACGCCCAGGTTAAACATGACAAGACAGATAAGATAAGCGTCCTTAGGCAAACCTAAATGCCCCAGCGCACCTGCAAACCCCATTCCATGTACGAGTCCAAATAAGAAAACGACACCGATACGCGATCTTTTTAGTTTAGGCGAGAAAATATTCTCTAAGGCGACATACATAATAGACAATGCAATAACGGGCTCTACAAGCTTTGACGGCGGCGTGATCATATGATACATAGCAAGCCCCAGGGTAACCGAATGCGCAATGGTGAAAGCAGTAGCCTGCCACAATAAAGGCTTCAATTTTGGGCTTAACAGAAACAGGCTCAAGATAAACAGGATGTGATCAAAGCCTAAGGTAAGAATATGTTTATAGCCAAGGCCCAGGTAAACCAATGCAGCATGGCTTTTCGACATTTTTTCCAGTTCGCCTACTACGACGTGTGCCCACAACGGCTGACTGATCAGCAGTAATAGTAATAGCATGCCGGTAGCGCGTCTGTAGTGCAGATTTTCGGATTTACTGAAGTTAAATTCCATGCCAGGTATAAAATAAAGGCAAATGATACCAATAAAACAAAAGCCGGAAGTACCCGGCTCTGTTCTTTCATCAACTAACTAAACAAATATTTACCATGGAGCTGCTTCATATGGAAATGAAGTTAAAAATGGTTTATCATTATGATCAACATGGTCTGATGTTAAAGTGGGGTTTGAAGCGCCAGTTGGGCCACCAAAGACCAGTATCAAACTTACGTCGATCACATCATCGGTTAATGCCCGGCCGGTCAGTACATTAGTCCCGTCGTAGTAGGTTGTTTTATCAGTAGTCGAAACGTTCAATACGTCAGTAGATAAAACACCGGTAAATTGTGCTGCGTTTAAACCTAAAATATTGGTTGTAAAGCCGCCGCCGTTATAAGCCTGTAATTGCGCTTGAAATTTAGCCTGATAGGCAGCTCCCATTACAGATGGAATGGTTACGTTAAAATTGTCCCGGTCTGCAGCGGCAACAAAAACGGTTGCTATACCCGGACGGCCTACCTGGTCCGCCGGTGTCGAGAATTCTCTGCCGGTATTGGGATCTGCCGCGCTGATATCTTTGTCTTTATGGCAGGCGCTTAACGTAAAACTTAATGCGCAAAGTCCGATAATGGTATATGCTATATTCTTTTTCATGATCTTAATTTCTTTGAATTGGATTAATGATTTTGTTGTGTTCTTAGCCAAACACCTAGTTTACCAGTACTGTTCAATAATCTTTTTGGAACTTCAACTACAACGCTCAATACATTAGTGCCCGCGAAAGTATCCGTTCCCGGATTATTAAAGCCGGTAGCAGTGCCGCCTGTGATCTTGTGGAATTGATCCAGGTCAAAGAAGAAGGGATCATCGCGAGGGCCTGCAAAAGCCATAATTCCTTCTTTTGATGTGGCTACAATAGGTGATGATGCACCATAGGGGGTAACGGGTACAATTACTGAAGCCGCACCCACAATAGTGCTTGATAAACCAGTTTCCTTAGGTTTTACCGGGCCATAAATGTGCATTTTGCCGTCCTTGTAAACGCATTGAATAACCAGATCTTCGACATTGTCTCCAGTATTGTCAATCTTAAACTCAATCAATGTGTTTTCGTCAAACGAGGCAGTTCTTGTGGTTGTGGGGCTCATTAAGCCCTGTACATTTCCAACAAAAACAAGGTTGTCGGTGTTAGCTCCCTGAAACACATACAAGTCTGTAATGTCCGTGCTTTTACCTTTCACATTCGGCGCATCAGCATGATCTGATGCCCAAATAATGCCCCCGCCAAGCAACAACGCCGCTGCCAGGGAGGCAAGAATAAGTTTTGTCTTTTTCATTTTTTTGCAAGTTTTTTTGGTTGGTATAAATGTTTAAATGACTTACGCAAGCTGAAAGCTGACGGTTTTCATAAACCAATATTTATTTCGTTGGATTTATTTAATAGATAAGAAAATATAGTGATTGGGTTTACAGGCGAATATTTATACTGCGATAAATATTAAAACAGAATTATTTTTATTTATGATTCTAAAATAAAAACCACTCTTCAGCCGATTACGTATCTCACACAAATCACTATTTACAGTTGCACCGTGCTTAAAAAACTATATAAATTGCTCTTTATAGATGATCTCCTTGATGGATCATCTAATTCAGTGCCTGGCAATAGGGAGCCTTTGAAAAAGAAGCTGATGCGAGACTTAGCCAAGGCGACTTTGTTTTCTTATATTTTGCTTGTCCTTAATCCTGTAATGCCGGTAGTTGCTGATAAAATAGCTCATACTTTTTGGGAGAAATATCACCTTTTAACTGTTCATGAAATAAATGGGAAATTTCACGTCCATATGGAAATGGCGAAAGCCGCTACTCAATCTGAGAAAGATAAATCTGCGCCAAATTCACAATCAGACTTAGATGAATATGTTCACCTGATCACCAATATAAGCTATGATTTTTCGAATAATTACTTTGTAAGAATATCTTACCTTCCCTGTACCATTACTTACCCTGTTGTCTGCCCTGATATTCATTACCACCCGCCGAAAGCATAAAAATTCCTGTATTCTGAGTTATCTGTATTCATAATGTCTTTACAGGCCAAGAAGCAATTGTTTGTAAAGAATTAAAGCCTGCTTTAATGGCTGCTATTGCTTATAGTTTAAGCCGATAATTCAGAATTAAACCTTGTTTGAACGCCTGTACAACGCCAGGTAATCTGTGGATATAGGAAGTTTGAAATAACATGCTAAGCAAGCGTGATGAGAGTCCTTTTTTCTATTAAATCTTTTGCAATGCAAATTTATTTACCGGCCCGAAAAATGCTCAGGCGGCATTTTTCGGGCGCTATGAAGAAGATATTTATACCAATGGCGATCTTCTTTATGAGTAGTTCGGCTTTTGCTATTGAAGAAGATATCACCGGTATCGTAACAGACAGCGCCACAAATATCCCTCTTATCGGCGCAACTATTATATTATCACCTATTAATAAAGCTGATATTACTGATCAGCGGGGGAGGTTCTGTTTCAAAAACGTATCCTCAGAAGCGGTTAAAACAATCACGATTACTGCTGTTGGTTATGGGAAGAAAATGCTTTATATAGAAAATTTTAAACCGTGGCAAATCATTGCGCTAAGCTCCCATCAAACTCAATTGTGTGATGTGGTGATCAGGGCAGATGCCGGGAACCCTTATAGAGCCATCAGCGAAACGGATATTAAAATGCGCAGTGTTTCGAATTCGCAGGAGGTATTGCGTATAGTGCCCGGTTTATTTATTGGGCAGCACCAGGGCGGCGGCAAAGCCGAACAAATTTTTTTGAGAGGTTTTGATGCAGATCATGGCACAGATATCGGTCTTTTCGCTGACGGAGCACCTGTGAACATGGTTTCGCACGCGCATGGACAGGGTTATGCCGATAGTCACTTTATTATACCCGAAACGATAGAAAGTACTACATTTAAAAAGGGGCCTTACGATGTGGAAAAAGGGGACTTGGTGACTTCTGGATTTGTGGATTTTCACACAGCAAATGCCATCAGCAACAATACGGTAAAACTGGAAGCGGGACAGTTCAACACGTACCGGTTGTTGGCCATGATCAATTTACTGAATGATAAAGCGAAGGCTAACGGGCAATCATGGTATGCTGCATCCGAATTCCGGTATAGTGATAGTTATTTCGATAACCCTCAGCACTTTAAAAGGTTCAATTTTTTTACAAAATACAAGGGTAAATTGTCCGAACACAATACACTTACCATGTCCGCGTCTACCTTATACAGTACCTGGTTTGCCTCAGGACAGATACCAGATCAGGCCATTGATAAAAGAGTTGTGGGTTTCTATGGCGCTCTTGATCCAAACGAAGGCGGGGTAACATCGCGTATTAATATTAATGCCCAATTATTAACTATTCTTGGCAATAATGATATTATTAAAACCCAGTTGTATTATACAAGGTATAAATTTGATCTGCATACCAACTTTACCTTTTTCCTTGTGGATATAGTAAATGGTGATGAGATAAGACAGAAAGAAGCACGGAATCTATACGGCTATAACGGCAGCTATATACACGAAAGCTATTTAGGCAATATCAAATTAGCAACGGATATCGGAGTAAACGCCCGAATTGACGTAACCGACAGTTCGGAATTATCACATACAAAAGATAGGTACACTTTGCTTAATCGTATAAAACTAGGCGATATCACGGAGTTTAGCACAGGGGCCTACATCAGCGAAACATTCAAGTTCAATGAGAAATTCAGCATCAATGTAGGTTCGCGGTTTGACCAGTTTCTTTACCAGTATAACAACTTATTCACAGGTGATGCTACGCTGCATGGCCTAGGTGTATATAAAGCGCATAATAGCATCATCAGCCCCAAATTGAACCTTTTTTACCAGGCTAATGATAAAACCGAGCTCTATCTTTCAATGGGCAGGGGATTTCACTCTAATGATATAAGAGCAGTGGTAGCTGTTAATGGTTTGCAAACGCTACCTGCTGCTTATGGCTCCGACCTTGGGATCGTATTTAAGCCTGTGAGCAACTTATTGATCAGTTCGGCTATTTGGTACATTTACTTACAAAAAGAATATGTTTATGGGGGTGATGGCGGCACTGTTGATTTTAGTGGTCGTACTCAACGTTTTGGCCTTGATTTCTCGGCACGCTATGAACCTATAAAAGCCATTTTTTTCGACCTCGATCTTAACTATGCCCATGGTCGTTCGCTTGATGAGCCGGCTGGCCAAAATTATATTCCTTTGGCTCCGTTTTTTAGCAGTACAGGCGGGATCACCTATATCAACAAAGGCGGATTTAACGGAAGTTTGCGTTATCGTTACCTTGGCGACCGACCAGCAAATGCCAACAACAGTTTAGTCGCTCAGGGCTATTTTGTAAACGATCTGGTGCTTAAATACTCCGTGGCCAAATATGAAATAGGGCTAACCATTAGCAATTTGTTTAATGTGAAATGGAAAGAAACCCAATTTGATACCGTTACAAGATTAAAAGGCGAAGCCAAACCGGTTGATGGGATAGCCTTTACACCGGGCACCAAACTTGCCACCGTAGCGCATATCAGCTATTTCTTTAAATAGCCAATTGTTAAATTATCGGCATGCTGTCGGAGTTTGGGAGCCTAAATGATCATTTTATAGTCAGAAAAGATATTTTATTTAAATTTTGATTTTCAAAAATAATGGTCAATTTAGGGTCTCCAACCGGAGAAGTTCTCCACATTAAAATAGCCAAAATAATCTGTAGCTATTCTGTAACTTAAAATAAGTAACTTATTTACAGTCAATTTGTTGCATTTTCTGTATCGGCAAGTAGTCAACTTAAATGATTGATAGTCAGTGTTTTATAAAATTGATTTAGAAAGTAGAGATCTTATATTTTTTCCTTTAAATATCACAATTTCAGACAAATACAAATAAAACCAACCGGTACAATTTCATAGTTTGTTACTGAAAGCTGTCTTTTTCTGTTCCTTGTTTGTTCCTCAATTCTTCGTTTGTTCCTCATTTTCAGTTCAATACAAATCATTGTAACTGTCAGTTACAATTTTGTGCTAAACAACGCTAAATAATACAAAACACTGCAAAGTTTTGGGGAAATAACAACTGGCGTCGGCCTCATGGTTTTAGCCTACTCATCGATCAGAATTTTTTTGATAAGGTGGCTTGCAAAGGCTGGTATTCGAAAAAGTATTACATCCCATTGCTTCAGGCACACTTATGCCACTTTACAGCTTGAATTTGGGACGGATCTTTACACCGTTTCTAAGATGCTCGGTCACAAACACATTAAAACCACCCAGGTTTATGCTAAGGTTGTTGATAGAAAGAAAAATAAAACAATAAACAAGATAAAGGTGAATTTGGGCAGGTTGAAAATGGTTGATTAGTTTTGGTGTAATAATTTAATATGGGCCGGTTTGATTCCGGCCCTTAGGAGATAATGGTTCTGCTTTATTTAATTTCATTAATCTTTATAAAAACAACATCGTTTTGCCTGATCGGAACCTTTTCTTCAATTTGCCCCGAACTATTCACCTGCACTACTTTTTTACTAATTGGCTCATCGGAGTTTTGCTTTTTAAGAAGCCCGACCTGGTCTATAGTGAGTTGTGAAGGCGAGCCCATTTTATAGTAAGCTGTATAAACGTCATTTACGCCGTATCCTGTTTTATAGACTTCTACCATGTACCTGCCTTGTTTAAGACCCTTAATATTGAGGTTTACAGACGGCATGTTCTTTGATGGCAGATCTCTTGTGTAAAAGACGTTGTTATGAACACTGTCTCCTGGGTGGTCTATTGTGAAATTCCATATAAGTGCTTGTACTCCACTTTTACCTTTACAAACAATTGCGCTTGAATCGACAGTTTTAAGTTCGGTATTGCCAAGCTGATTGAGATATTTGAAAGCGTAATAAGCCGGCTTTTTAAGGTCTTCATAATTCATCAGCCCAAAGCCGCCATGAAAAGGTGTGCTTCTGGGACCGGCTTCTTCAAATATGTCTGTAAATGTCCAGTACGACATTGAGTTTACGTAAGGAGCAGCTTGCTTTACAGTATTTAAAATATATGCAGCTTCATGATAGCTGTCATGGACCGGATCAGCCGGGGAGTACGAAGCGCTCCATTCGGTGTAATGCAATTCCAGGTTTGGTAAAGCGGACGACCGGATAATCTGCCTGGTTCCCTTCATGTGATTGGAAATGACATTCCTATCATGGTCGAGCACCGTGCCGCCCTGGCCATTAGCGTCCAGGAAGCCTTGCTTTACCCCATAATCGTGGGTACTGATAAAGTCAATGGGAGATAAGCTCTGCTGACAAAAATTAATCATGTCCGCAATCCAGGCATTTCCTGCAGTAGCGGGGCCGCCAACTCTGAATTTCTTTGATACACTTTTTATAGCAAGGGCTGTTTCGCGGTACAACTTGAAATAGTCTTGCTGATCTCCTGTAAAGAAACCGCCTTTCAGGTTCGGTTCATTCCAGATTTCAAAATACCAGCTGGCTACCTCGTCTTCGCCGTAGCGTTCTACCCAATGTTTTACCAGCGCTTTGATCAGGTCATCCCACTTCTGGTAATCTCTCGGCGGAGTAACATTTCCCCTCCACCAAAAGATGGTGTTGTTTCCGCTGGCCAGGCCGCCAGGCATAAAACCTACTTCAACAAAAGGCTTCATTTTTATTCTCAACAGAAAATCAAATAACTCATCTATATATTGCCAGTTATAGACTGATTTTCCCTTGTCCTCAAAATAAACGCCCATATCGTCCGACAACAACCCGTGAAAACGGATGTATTTAAAACCGCATTCGTCGTGTGCAATCTTTAACTGTCTTTGCCAATCTGCACGTAAGCCCTCATTTGCACGCCCGGCACCGACACATAAATTGGAGCTTTGGGGTAGAACACCTTTTACGTCGTTTAAGTCAACGGAAATTGTTCTTTCTTTATAATTGGTTTGAGCAGTTACAGCGTTAATCAGCACTAAACATAACCATGCACTTATTAATGTTATAGATCTCATTTGGATGGAGCAATTTTGTCCCGTTTGGATAACTGGGTTTTCTTCTTTATTAAGCTTTTTATTTTACAACATGGATGGTAGTAACCAACCGGATATCCCTTGAAGAGGATCCGATCAAGATTTTATAGTCGCCTGGCTCAGTTACCCATTTATTGCCTTTTTCGTTAAAATAAGCAAGGTCAGCAACATTGAATTTCATAGATGCACTTGCGACCGAGTTGGTTTCTACGGATATCTTTGTAAAGGCCTTTAATTCTTTCTCCGGCCTTAAAACTGCGGAAGACGACTTGCTCACATACAATTGCACAGTTTCTTTTCCTTTGACAGAACCGGCATTCTTTATTTTCAGCGACACTTGTACGACATCGCCGGGTTTGTAGGTTTTTTTATCGGTTGTTAAGCCAGCATAATTGAAATTGGTGTAGGAAAGCCCGTATCCGAATGGATAAAGCGGTTCGATTTTTTTAGTATCAAACCAACGGTAACCAACCAGTATCCCTTCTTTATATTGTACGTTAAGATTATTGCCGGGATAGGCATTCAGCGCGTGGGCAGGTGACTGCTCAAGCGAAGCAGGAAATGTAAAAGGCAGTTTGCCGGAAGGGCTTACCTTACCGGTTAACACGTCCGCAAGTGCATTGCCATTTTCGGCACCATTATACCACGACCATACAATGGCATGATTGGTGTTTTTAATTTTACTGATATCGTAAGGCGCACCGCCGACAACAACAATGATCGTATTCTGATTAACCGCGGTTACGGCATCAACCAGATCTTGTTCACCAAAGGGAAGACTTAAATCCCTGCGATCTCTTGACTCACTTTCATAATCGCGGTTACCACCAATAAACAGGATGGCAACGTCAGACTTTTTAGCGGCGGCAACTGCTTCCTGTATCATTGATGGGTCGGCTTTTGATGTCGCGTCATTGACACCCGCGCTGGTTTGCTTGAAAATGGCGGAATATCCAGGGGCAAAATTAACAGTTACATTATTTCCGAGCCTGTTTTGTAATCCCGCTAAGGCGGTAACTTCATAACGGGCTTTTACGCCGGCACCAAAGCCGCCAAGGTGAAAAGTCCTGGTCGCATTATCACCTATTACAGCAATGCTTTTTATTGCTGATGGATTTAAAGGCAGCAAATGTCGATCGTTTTTCAATAAGACGATGGACTCCGATGCAATATCATAGGCGGTCTTGCTATGTTCCTGAGTATTTATTTTGCCGCCGGTAAAATGGCCGCTTAAAGATGTACGATAGATCACCCATAAAATGCGGTGTACCTTTTCATCTATTACCTGCATACTCACTTTACCAGCTTTGACGGAATCAAGGAGTTTATCAGCAAAATAATAGCTGTTGTACGGTGGCTCTGAGCCCATTTCCACATCGAGGCCATTATTGGCAGTTTTTACCGTGCTATGAGTACCACCCCAATCGCTGATCACTGCTCCCTGGAAGTTCCACTCACCTTTTAATATTTTTTTAAGCAGATAGCTATTTTCAGAACAGTAAGCCCCTCTAATTTTATTGTATGCCGACATGATTGTCCATGCATTGCCTTCGGTTATCGCAGCTTTAAAAGCAGGTAAATATATCTCGCGCAAAGCGCGTTCATCCACCTCAACGTTAACACGTCCGCGCTCAACCTCCTGGTTGTTTACCGCAAAATGTTTAACACACGCCGCAACATTTTGGCTTTGGATTCCCTTCACTGCCTGAACCGCTAAACGGGCGTTCAGGTAGGGGTCTTCAGAGTAATACTCATAGGTTCTGCCACAAAGCGGTGTGCGGGCAATATTAAAGGCGGGAGCGAGGATAACATTTTTCTGGCGGGCTTTTGATTCTTCGCCCAGATCATGGCCATACCGGTAAGTAAGGGCAGGGTTCCAGGTAGCCGCTAATGCTGAGCCGTTAGGGAAAAAAGTAGCAGAATCGGTGGTTAGGTTTGCCGAGGCCCAACCCTCTTTGATATCTTCACGAACACCAAGGGGGCCATCGTCGGTCATTAAGCCAGGTATGCCAAGGCGTTTAACGCCCGCCGTACCGAAAATACTGTTAGCATGAAGCATGCTGATCTTCTCTTCCAATGTGAGTTTTTTTACAATGGCGTCAATCTTAGCATTTAACGTGGTGCTTTTTTGAACAACGGGTTGAGGCTTTTTTTCCTGGCCTTCGGCTGTTTTGACACTGATGACAAAAAACAGGAGCAAAAGCAAAGAGTTTGCAGGTCTGGCTTTAATTAACATAGCGGGCATTAAGTGGTTTAATGATTTTTAGGTTATAATATTTCAACAAATAGGTGTGATTTAACCCATTTTGAATTGTTTCTTCAGGGCAAATCTATAAGGAAGGCGCATAACGAAATGTCACTGATGATTACGTTTATACAAACAATGTTAATTCCGGCTTATAAAATATAATGTCAATCGGCTATCGCCAACTTGAGACGTGTCTATTTAAGAGTTTAAATTTAACATTCCTACCACAATCAGAAACATTAGATACATTGCCCTGAATGGCATAATGGTAGTTTTGTCCTCACAACCAAAAATAAAGGCCGTCCGCAGAGACCGGTGCCTTTTTATTATAAACCATTAACCTGTTCAATTGCTGTCAAGTCAAAATGAAGACCTTTTTTAAATTTATTATTCCTTCAATTTTTACTGTTGTTGTGGCGTGCAGTAATATAGTTCGCGCTCAGACTACTCCCAATCGCTCAATATCTTTTGATAACGGCTGGCGATTTACAAGGGATGATGTGACAAATGCCGAACAATCCAATTTTAACGATTCCAAATGGCGTGTTTTAGATTTGCCGCATGACTGGAGCATTGAAGGGGAAATAAGTCCTAAAAATCCAACTGGAGGTGAGGGCGGCTACTTTCCTGCGGGTATCGGTTGGTACAGGAAATCGTTCAAGATACCGGATAAATGGAAAGGCAAAAAAGTTTCCATCTATTTTGAAGGAGTTTATATGAACTCTGAAGTTTTTATCAATGGAAAATCGCTGGAAGTTCATCCATACGGTTATACATCGTTTAGCTATGATATTTCCTCTTATTTAGATTTTAAGAATGAAAACGTAATTGCAGTAAGGGTGGACAATTCGCAGCAGGTGAACAGCCGGTGGTACAGTGGTTCCGGTATCTATCGCCATGTTCGGATGATAGTTACTGACCCTGTTCATGTGGCTGACTGGGGTGTCTCAATCACAACCCCTGACGTCACTTCGAAAAAAGCAACCGTTCAAATTAAAACATTGATAAAAAACGAAACCGGTTCACTTCAAAATATTACTCTTACTGCCACGTTACGGGATGCAAACGCTAAGGATGCAGGGAGTAGTCAGATAAACGTCGAAGTGGCGGCTAATAGCCAGAATGAGGTCGAACAAACCATTGCCATAATAGACCCGCTGCTATGGGCGCCGGAAACCCCCAGGTTATACCAGGCTCAAATACAGTTATCCCAAAATAAAAAGGTCATTGATGAGACTAAAACAGACTTTGGGGTGCGTTCCATAAAATTTACTACCGAAAATGGTTTCGAGCTTAACGGGAAAAAAGTAAAGATTAGCGGTGGGTGCATGCACCACGATAATGGATGCCTGGGCGCCGCTGCTTTTGACCGTGCGGAAGAACGTAAGGTTGAGTTACTTAAAAAGGCGGGATTTAATGCTGTGAGAACTTCACATAATCCCCCATCGGAGGCTTTTTTAAATGCCTGCGACAGGTTAGGGTTATTAGTTATGGATGAGGCGTTTGATTGCTGGAGAGAGGGGAAAAAGAAATATGATTATGCACAGTATTTCGACCATTGGTGGAAACGAGATTTAGATGCGATGGTTTTACGTGATCGCAATCATCCTTCAATTATAATGTGGAGTATCGGCAATGAAATAGTAGAGCGGGGAAGCCCGCAAGCCGTCGAAACTGCCAAAATGCTTGCGAGTGCTGTCAAGCAAATAGATACATCGCGTCCGGTTACATCTGCCATTGTTGAGGTTGGTAAAGATTGGGCTGCCCTTGATCCCCTGATGGCTGCACACGACATTGGTGGTTATAATTATCATTTGTGGAATGCCCCTTCGGACCATCAAAGGGTTCCTTCGCGGATGATCGTTCAAACGGAGTCTTATCCGAAGGATGCGTTTATCAATTGGAAATTAGTGCAGAACAACAATTATGTTATTGGAGATTTTGTTTGGACAGCGGTAGATTATCTTGGGGAATCTGGGATAGGTCGCTGGTACTATTCGGGTGAGACGCCCGGAGAACACTGGGAACACGATTTGTTCCCCTGGCATGGCGCCTACTGCGGTGATATTGATTTAATAGGATGGAGAAAACCGATTTCGCATTATCGCAACCTGCTGTATAATGGTTCCGAAAAGCTTTATATGGCTGTTCGTGAACCCAAACCGGATTCTTCAGAAATTAAGACAACGTGGTGGGCGGTGTGGCCAACATGGGAAAGCTGGACATGGCCTGGTTATAATGGAAAGAATATTGAGGTAGAAGTATATTCAAAATATCCAAAAGTTAGGCTTTACCTCAATAATAAACTCATTGGTGAAAAGCCAACAACCGAAGATCAGGAATATAAAGCTACTTTTTCAGTACTCTACACTCCTGGACTTCTCAAAGCAGTTGGGGTGGATAATAATAAGGAAACAGAATCCACTATTTTGAAAACCCCCGGCGACGCTGCGAAAATCCAACTAACCGCTGATCGAAAAGAAATAGCAGCAGATGGGCAAGATTTGTCTTATGTTACCATTGAGATAACAGACAAAAATGGTGTATTTCAACCGAATGCGGCAAACCGCCTGCATTTTAACATTGACGGACCCGGAACAATTGCAGGTGTAGCGAATGCGGATATGAAAGACAGCGACCCGTATACAGGAAATATGCGTAAAGCATGGCACGGACGAGCTCTGGTTATAATCAGAAGTACTCACCGTGCCGGTGACATTAAACTTAGGGTTAGTTCACCTGGTTTATCAGAAGCTATTTTGAATATCCAATCATCACCCAATAAATAACTTAAAATTTAAAAAAAATATGTCCAGAGGTAGAATACAACTTAAGATGCTGTCCCTTAGCTTACTGCTTATAATTTCGTCATTAAGCGCTATTAGTCAGCAAATGGGAGAAGATGAAAAAAAATCGATGCAAAAAGGGGTAGTTAGCACTGACATAAAGAATGCTTTTACCGGGGTTAAAGGGCCTGGTTCAAATTTGCCGCCTGAAAAGATGCAGTGGTGGGAAGACCAGAAGTTTGGCATGTTTATTCATTGGGGATTGTATGCTATTCCGGCAACCGGCGAATGGACCATGTTTAATCAGAAAATTCCGGCAGATGAATATGCTAAGCTGGCGGATCAGTTTAATCCCCGGCACTTTAGTGCTGATGCATGGGCAAAGGCAGCAAAAGATGCTGGCATGAAATACATGGTATTGACGGCCAGGCATCATGAGGGTTTTGCGTTATGGAACAGCCCGTCCAGCTATAAACATTTTAATAGTTGGGAAACGGCGGCACACCGGGACTTTGTTAAAGAATATACGACTGCTTGCCGCAATGCCGGGTTGCATGTCGGAATTTATTATTCCCCGCTAGACTGGCGGTTTCCGGGATACTTTGATCCTAAAGGCTTACCTGAAAACGCAGCTTTGTTAAAAAAGCAGACTTACGGACAGGTAGAGGAGCTAATGAAAAACTACGGGAAAATTGAAATACTATGGTATGATGGCGGATGGCTTGCGCACAAAGGCAGCGATGCAGATGCAGCCTGGTTTTGGGAGCCCTTAAAGCTCAATGCCATGGTGAGAAGCTATAATCCGGATATTGTTATCAATCCCAGATCAGGCATGGTAGGTGATTTTCAGACGAATGAGGGAGATGCGCCGGTAAAAGGCCCTATCTTACCCTTCCCGTGGGAAAAATGCCTGAACCTGAACAGAACAAGCTGGGGTTACAATAAGGCCCAAAACCTGATGCCGCTTAAACTTATCGTCGAATACCTGGTAAATACGGTTGACCGCGGTGGCAATATGTTGTTAAATGTTGGCCCGGATCCTGACGGTGTTATTCCACCAGCACATGTGGAACGTTTAAGGGAAGTTGGACAATGGCTGGCAAAAAACGGTGAAGGAATCTATGGAACACGTCCCGGTCCATTTGAACCGGTTGATGATTATTATGGTTCAACACACAAAGGGAACACAATCTACATCCATCTGTTAAAAATACCGGTGGATGCCAATGAATTTAAACTGCCGGCGACTGATAAAGCAATTGTTTCATGCAAAATACTTGGTGGATCTAATGTGAAGTTTTCGCAAGATCAAAACGGCATAGCAATTGATCTAAAGACAACGCAACTTGATCCCATTGTAACAACCCTCGCGTTAGAAACGAAATAGCGAAATAAATCCTCATTTGAACATTCATGCTATAATCAGGAACATTCAATGTATAGCTTTAATTACCATCATGATAGCTTTGCAGGGACTCTAATATCACAGCATTTAAAATAATAACCAAAACAGTCGAACTGTAATAACAGAATAAAATACATGAAATATCTTTTCTTAGCTCTTGGCCTTTTTTGGGGTCTCATGAGTTGTGCGCAAGAAGTTTTATCCCCTAATAAAAAAATTAAGGTAGTTGTTGAAATGCAGTCAGCCGGCCAGGAAGGCTTAGGCCAGGCTTATTTTAAAGTGCTGTATAAAAGCAATGGAACTTATGTTGAAGTGCTGCCCGCCTCGCCATTAGGCATTATAAGAGCCGACCAGGGATTCGTATCAAATCTCAAATTTGTTGGAGAGGGCAAGCCTGTCGTAGTGCACGACAAATATGAAATGCTGATCGGAAAGCGAAGGCTTTGCGAGAATTTTGGCACCGAAAAAACGTTTAGCTATCAGAATTCCTCAAAGCAGCCTCTTAACATCACCTTCAGGGCTTATAACGATGGGGTGACGTTCAGGTATACTTTCCCCAATCAGTCCGAATCGAGTGTATCAATTACAGATGAAGCTACGGGTTATGTTATACCTCAGGGTACACCGAGATGGATGCAGCCCTTTGATAAATCTTATGAGCGGTTTTATCCGCTTAATACCGGCGCAAGCGATGAAAAAAATGCTGGTGAATGGGCATTTCCTGCTTTGTATAAGGTTAATGACCAGCCGTTATGGGTGCTAATTTCGGAGGCAGGGATAACCCGGCAAAATTGTGCTGCCAGGCTTAACTACAAGCAAGGCACAAACCTGTATAAGGTTACTTACCCTTCTGCGACAAAAAACTGGAATGGAGGAGCAGTGTCCGGTTTGCCATGGAAATCGCAATGGCATGTGATAATGGTAGGCGCGCTATCTAACCTGGTAGAAAGTACACTGATTACCGATGTAAGCGCCCCCGCTACTTTTACCGACACAAAATGGATTGAGCCGGGAGGTGTGGCCTGGGTATACTGGGCAAACAACCATGGGTCAAAAGATTATCAGAAGGTGGTAGAATACATCGACCTGGCAGCAAAAATGAATTGGCCTTACGTGCTTATCGACTGGGAATGGGACGTAATGTCAAATGGGGGGACCGTAAAGGACGCAGTAAATTATGCCAGGAGTAAGGGTATCAAAACACTTTTATGGTATAATTCGGGTACCTATTGGCTTGACGCGACACCGGCGGACAGGCTGCTAACACATGAGAAAAGAGAAAAAGAGTTTTCATGGCTGAATGATATTGGAGTATCGGGCATCAAGGTTGATTTTTTTGGCGGAGACCAGCAGGAGATGATGAAGTATTATATAGATATCCTGGAAGATGCAGCGAAACATAAGCTGCTGGTAAATTTTCACGGAGCTACTATACCCCGTGGCTGGGCACGTACTTATCCCAATTTGATGAGTACCGAAGCTGTGTACGGTGCTGAATGGTATAATAACGCTGGAGTCCTAACTGAAATGGCTGCTTCACATAACACAACTTTACCATTTACGCGGAATATAGTAGGTCCGATGGACTATACACCGGTAACTTTTTCCAATTCGCAGCACGAGCATAAAACGTCTTTCGCCCACGAGCTGGCTTTGGCTGTGGTATTTGAATCTGGATTACAGCATTTTGCAGACAGGCCTTCTGCCTACTATGGTTTACAGGATGTACCCCGTAAATTTCTGATGGCATTTCCTACAACTTGGGACGAAACCAAGCTGATAGATGGCTATCCGGGCGAAATGGTTGTTATTGCACGAAGAAAAGGTAAACTATGGTATGTCGCCGGGCTTAATGGGAAAGATACTTCGCAAACACTCGATCTTAGTTTTAACTTTTTAGGCAAGTCAAACTATTCTTTCCAAATATTTAAAGACGGAGCAGATACAAAGTCGATTACAAGTGAAACCAGTAGTGTGAAAAAAACGGATATACTGCATATCCAATGCCTGGCCAGAGGCGGCTTTTCAGGAGTAATAAGCGAGAAATAAGAAACAACGTATCATTAAATGATATGATAGGGTTGTGCGGTTTAGTTGATGTGCGTTCCGGGATGAGATCCGGAACGTTTTTTTTGTATCATCGACCGATTAAGCTTATGAGTTGGTTATTTTAACATTCGTAACCATAATCTTAAACATTTGATACATCTGATTAAATTGTACGGCTGTAGTTTCGTAGCAATCAATTATAAAACTTAAATTTTTAATGAAACTAAAAGGAAGCCTGAGTTTCGGGATTCATCTGCTGCTGTTTATTGCTTTTGCGTCTTGTCACAAAAGAGCAGCGTTGGCGGTTCATCAATCGTCTATCGCCGCTGGTAATGGTTATCCAGTCTATAATGTTTCGCCTGCAAAGCCTGACACTGTTGGAATGAGTAGTACTGCTGTCGAGCTTGCAGCAAAAATGACTATAGGTTGGAACATTGGAAATACACTGGAAGCGATAGGCGGGGAGACAGCCTGGGGAAATCCAAAGGTTACCGACGCCCTTATCAAAGAAATTAAAAAGAGCGGCTTTAATGCTGTACGTATCCCTTGTTCATGGGACCAATATGCAGATCCGTCTACGGCCAAAATAAAAACTGCCTGGTTAAGCCGCGTAAAAGAGGTGGTTCAATACTGTATTGATAACGATATGTATGTTATCTTAAATATCCATTGGGACGGTGGCTGGCTCGAAAATAATTGCACTCCGGAAAAAAGCGATGCCGTCAATGCAAAGCAAAAAGCATATTGGGAGCAGATAGCTACTTGCCTGCGGGATTTTGATGAACATTTAATTTTTGCAAGCGCAAATGAGCCGGCCGTGGAGAATTCTGTTCAAATGGATGTTCTGCTTTCATACCATCAAACATTTATCAATGCGGTTCGCTCCACCGGCGGTAAAAACGCTTATCGGGCATTGGTGATCCAGGGACCATCAACCGATTTTGATAAAACCCTGCATCTGATGACCAAGATGCCGGAAGATAAGGTCAAAAACAAATTGATGTTAGAGGTACATTCCTATACGCCTTACCAGTTTGCGCTTATGACTCAGGACGAGAAATGGGGTAACCAGTTCTATTATTGGGGGCTGGGATATCACTCTTCAGCGGATGTTGCCCATAACGCTACATGGGGAGAGGAATCTGAAATGGACAAAGCAGCAAAAGGCTTGAAAACCAAATTTATAGATAATGGAATCCCAGTTATTATCGGTGAATTTGGCGCGATCAGACGTTCTTCGTTGGTTGGCGACTCTTTAAAACGTCACTTGAACGCACGTTCTCATTATCTTAGGTATTTCGTAAAATGCGCAAAAACTGATGGCTTAATACCGTTTTACTGGGATGAAGGCAGATTGGGTAATAACTCATTCGGTATCTTTAACAGGCAGACAAACACCGTATTTGACAAGCAAGCCCTGGACTCTCTTATCCATGGTACAAATTGATAATGTTAGAAAGAAAAATAGATAACCACAGAATCTCGTAAACATTAAAAGTCGTTACTGCATTGTCGGGCTTTATTTTTAAATTAGTTGATTGCTACGTTTTGAACGATTTGAGGATTAGTGTGATGTTTAAAAGACTTTTGCTATTTGTTGCCGGGTGCATTCTGGCAGTCGGATGGGTATATGCACAGAACAACCATTACCAATTCTCGCGGTTGGATATTGGAGATGGCCTTTCTAATAACGCGATCAATTGCATCTTTAAGGATAGTAAAGGATTTATCTGGATCGGCACCGGTGCCGGCCTTAACCGTTACGACGGTTACAGTTTTAAAGTATATAAACATTCAAATGATAGCACCGCGCTCGCGGATGACGATATCACCGGGATTTACGAAGGGCCATCGGGAAAACTTTGGATCGCGACAATGGCTGGTTTTAATATCTATAACCCCGCTATAGACAAGTTTGAACATGATGCTGACAAACAGCTAAAAGACATTGGTATTCCTGATAATGGTATTGTGGATATAAAAAAGGACCGGTTGGGAAATTTTTGGTTCATACATGATTATGGGATTTATAAATACACGCCAGGGGATCAAAAGGCTATCTGCCTGCGGCACAAAGCAAAAGACGATGAGTCTTTGTATTCGGATAAAATAACGGGCGTTAGTGAAAGCCCTGGTGGAAGCCTATGGGTAGTTTATCAAAATGGCGTGCTTGATAATGTAGATGAGAATACTTGTGTTGTTACCAACCGCATATATGTCCTGAATAAACTGCGTCCGAAGAGCGAAGCCAATTACCGCATATTTACTGACCGTGACGGCGACTTATGGGTGTTTGAACAGGGAAACCCCAGCGGGGTGTTTTATTACAATGTCAGAAAAGGTATTTTAAAGAATATTACCAGCACTTCGCATGATGGGCGCCTTAGTTCGGATAATGTCTCGGGCGTATTACAGGATGATAAAAAAGTCATCTGGATTGGAACCGATCATGGGGGAATAAATCTCATCAGCAAAAATGATTTTAAGATACAGAGTCTTTTGAACAGGGAAGGGGATTCTAAAAGCTTATCTCAGAACAGCATTACATCTCTTTATAAAGGAAACGATGGGGTTATTTGGATAGGTACCTTTAAGAAGGGGGTAAGTTATTACCACCCGGATATCATAAAATTTCCGTTGATCAAACACTTTGCATCGGATGTTAACAGTCTTCCTTATGATGATGTTAACCGGTTTGTGGAAGACGATCTCGGTAATTTATGGATTGGAACCAATGGTCGTGGATTGATTTATTATAACCGCAAAGCGGGTACCTATAAGAGTTTCGTCAACAATCACGCCGACCCGAACAGTTTAACAAATAACGTGGTTGTCAGCCTCTGCATCGATCATAAAAAGAGGCTATGGATAGGTACCTATTTTGGCGGAATGGACTGCTTTGACGGACATACGTTTAAACATTATAAACATGGTAACTCGCCGAATTCAATCACTGATAATAAGATTGCCGATATCATAGAAGATTCTTCTCACCGTTTATGGATTGGAACAACAGGTGGCGGGCTGGATTTATTTTATCCGGAAACCGGAACGTTCAAACACTATAAAGCTGGCAACGGGTTGAATATAAACTTTATCTCAAAACTTGCTGAAGATGAATATGGTAACCTATGGATAGGTACAGCTTATGGATTGAACGTTTTAACAAGGCAGGGTAAGTTCATGTCTTATATTCGGATGGGCAATCCACAAAATGCCCTGGTAAACAATAGCATTTCCGGGCTTGTGGAAGACTCCCGCCATTTATTCTGGATCACGACAAGGGACGGTATCAGCATATTTAACCCCAGGACAAAAAA